>Ga0307474_10001185_pt1 | contig 19045 bp, 15 predicted proteins | sample atmos_gasesECM1C_2_FD_203312 | JGI IMG/M metagenome (GOLD analysis project Ga0307474, IMG submission 203312) | Hardwood forest soil microbial communities from Morgan-Monroe State Forest, Indiana, United States - atmos_gasesECM1C_05 | ecosystem: Environmental > Terrestrial > Soil > Temperate... | reverse complement strand
GGATTGCTGCTGGCCAGGGTGTCCTCCGTCGACGACGACCGGCCGGCGGGCGCGGCCGCCGAGGAGGCGCGGCGCATGCTGGCCCGCCGCCTGCCGGCCCGCCCGGCCCGGGTGGTGGCCGGGATCGGTGATCCGCAGCGGCATCTCACCGCGGCGGTCGTCTCCTACCGGCAGGCACTGCTGGCGGCGCGGGTGTCCGCCTCCGTTCCGTCCGTCGGCGACGTGGCCCGCTGGGGGGATCTGGGCGCGTTCCGCGCCCTGGTCCAGCTTCCGCTGGGGGAGCGGTCCGCGTCGTGTCTCGACCCGCGGCTGGCCAAGCTGCTCGGCGCCGAAAGCGGCCTGGCCGAGACCGTCGAGGCCTACCTGGATCTTGGCGGCGACGCCAAACGCACGGCCGAGCAGCTCAACGTGCACCGGGCCACGCTCTACTACCGGCTGGGCAAGGCCCAGCGACTGACCGGAGCGGACCTGCATGACGGCAATGACCGGCTGGCCCTGCACCTGAGCTTCAAGCTGGCCCGGCTGACCGAGCGGTATCCGCCCGCGGTGGGCGCCGGCCTGGGCGGGCCGGACGGATTCCCTCCGGACGAGGCCGAGGCACCGGTCGTCCCGCGCGGCCGGTCAGAGCTCTGAGTCCGGCACACCTCCCGGCTCACCGGTGTCCGCCGCGGCCAGGCGGCCCAGCGTCACCGGCGTGATGATGTGCCGGGTGTGCAGGTCGCCCACGGCGTCGAGGCGGCGGCCGGTCAGGCGCGCGGCCGCGTACTGCACCACGGGGCCGCACACGCGGCCCTGGCAGTAGCCCATGCCGCAGCGGGTCAGGCCCTTGACCGAGCGCAGGTCGCTGGGCCCGGCCGCGAGCGCGCCGGTCAGCTCCTCCCAGGCCACGTCCTCGCACCGGCAGACCACGGTGTCCGGCCGCAGCCCGGCCAGCCAGCCGTCGCCCAGCGGGTACAGCCGCGCGAGCAGCGCGGCGAACTCACGCGCCCGGCCGATCCGGGCCGCCGAGCCGGAGGTGCGGGCCCGGAATCCGGCCTCGTCCAGACGGCCCGCGTGGCGCGCGGCCGCGGCGCCGGCCACCGTGCCCTCGAGCTCGGCCTTGGCCGCGCCGCCGACGCCGGTCGCCTCGCCGCACGCGAACACGCCGGCGGTGCTGGTCGCCTGGCGGGCGTCCACCACCACGGTGGCGGCCGGATGCTGCGCGAGCGGCTCGTCGCGGCAGCCGAGCGCCCGGGACAGGTCCAGTACCGGGACGAAGCCGTGGCTGACCGCGACGGCGTCGACCGGCACCACGCGGGCCGGCCCGGATGCGCGCCAGTGCCGGTCGACGCGGGTCAGCACCGCCTCCTCGACGCGATCCCGGCCGCGGCACTCGGCGAGCGCCCAGCCGGCCCGGGTCCGCACCCGGCCGCGGGCCAGCGCCGCCGCGTACCCCGCGGCCTCGGCCAGCTTGCCTGGATGGCGCGCGATCGCCGGCAGGCCGGACAGCATCGGCCCGATGTGCGCGGCTTCGTACACCCCGGCGACCCTGGCGCCGCGGCGGGCCAGCCCGGCCGCGACCGGGAGCAGCAGCGGGCCGGTGCCCGCGACCAGGATCCGCCGGCCGATCAGCGTCTGCTGCGCCTTGAGCATGGCCTGGGCGGCGCCCGCGGTGACCACGCCCGGCAGCGTCCAGCCCGGGAACGGGACCACCAGCTCGCTGGCGCCGGTGGCCACGACCACGGCCTGGGCGTCGACCACATCGGCCGCGTCACCCTGGCCGCCGGCCTGGCTAGTGACGCAGTGCAGCCGGAAGCCGGACCCGGCCGGGCCGGCTTGCCACACGCTGACCCCCATGGCCAGCGTGATCCCGGGGTGCCCGGCGACCCGGCGCAGCGGGGCGGGCAGGCCGCCGCCCGCGGGGCCGCCGCCCGGGTCGGTCTCGCCGCCCGGCCGCTGGCTCTGCCGGTAGATCTGGCCGCCGACTCCAGACGCGCTGTCGATCAGGACGACCTGGCACCCCGCGTCCGCCGCCGCCAGGGCGGCCGACATTCCGCCCGGGCCCGCGCCGACGACCGCCACCTCAGTCCGCATCGCGCCACCCCACCGACCGGCTCGCGGCGATGTCGTCGCCATCGCGGACGAACACCTGGCAGGCCCGCAGCGCCGGGCTCTCGTTCACGTCGACCAGGCAGTCCTGGCACTGGCCGATGCCGCAGAACAGGCCGCGTGGCTCGCCGCGGCGGCGGGTCATGCGCCAGGACAGGATGCCGTTGCCGATCAGCGCCGCCGCGATCGTGGACCCGGCCGGCGCGGTCAGCGCGGCCCCGTCGTAGCGGAAGCTCACGGTGGGCCCGGGCCCGGACGCGCTCACGCGAGGCCCTCAGCGGCGGCGAGCCGCGCCGGGGCGAACGGAGCCGGGTCCACCGGGGGCGTCGACCCGGCCAGCAGAGCGGTGACCAGCTCCGCCGTGGCCGGAGCGAGCCCGATGCCGGCTCCCTCGTGGCCGCTGGCGTGGTAGAGACCGGCCACCGTGGTGTCGGCCCCGATGACCGGCAGGTGATCCGGGCTGGCCGGCCGGAACCCGACGTAGCTGCGCAGCACCCGGACGCCGGTCAGGAACGGGAAGATGGCGGTGGCCCGCGCGGCCATCGCGGTCAGTACGGGCAGGCTCGGCCGGCGGTCGAATCCAGCGAACTCGCGGCTGGAGCCGATCAGCACGGTGCCCGCCCTGGTGCCCTCAACCACGGCGGAGCAAGCCGCGTCGTCGCTGTCGCTCATGACCGTGGTGACGTAGTCGGACTCGTACACCTTGTGCCTGATCAGCGGCGGCAGCGGCTCGGTCACCAGGATGTGGCCGCGCCGGGGCCGGATCGGCAGCCGCCCGCCGAGCCGCTCGGCGACCAGCCCGCTCCACGGCCCGGCCGCGTTGACCACGGCGCCGGCGGCGATCCGGCCCCGGCTGGTCTGCACCGCGGTGATTCGGTCGTGGCCCTCGCCGGCCAGCACGTCGGCGCCCCAGGCCAGGTGCGCCCCGAGCCGGCTGGCCTCGGCCAGCAGCCAGGACGCGGCGAGCATCGGCTGGACCTGGCAATCCTGCGGGTAGAACACCCCGCCGGGCAGGCCGGGCGAGATGTGCGGCTCGGCCGCGCGCAGCCCCGGGCCGTCGAGGAGCTCCGCGTCGACGCCGCCGTCGCGCTGGGCCCGCGCCAGCGCGCGCAGCGCCGTGAGCTGCTCGTCATCGTGCGCGACGACGACGCCGCCCTTCTGCTCGAACTCGAACCGCCCCTCGGCCCGGTCGGCCAGCTCCCGCCACAGCCGCGCGCTGCGCAGCGCCAGGCCGGCCTCGGGCCCGGGCACCTTGTCCGACACCAGGATGTTGCCCTCGCCGCCGGCCGTGGTCCCGGCGACCGGGCCGGCCCGGTCGATCACGCACACCCCGCGGCCGGCCGTAGCCAGCGCGTGCGCGCACGCGGCGCCGACCAGCCCGGCGCCGATCACGACGATCTCCGCGGCCGCCGGCGGGTCCTCGGCACCGCGCGCCGGCGGCAGCGCGACGGTCACTCCCGCCCCGCGCCCCGAATCAGGAAGCCGGCCGGGAACGGATCGTCGGGGTCGAGCATGTAGCTGGCCAGTCCGGTCACCCAGGCCCGCCCCCGCACCGTCGGCACCACGGCCGGGAACTCGCCGACCTGGGTCTCCTCGACCAGCCGTCCGGTGAACACCGAGCCGATGAGCGAGGCGTGCACGAAGTCCTCGTGCAGGCCGAGCTGCCCGCGCCGGTGGAGCTGCGCCATGCGCGCCGAGGTACCCGTGCCGCACGGCGACCGGTCGATCCAGCCCGGGTGGATCGCCGTGGCCCCGCGGGCGGATACCTGGTCATCACCGGGAGCGGTGAAGATCACGTGATGGCACTCGTCTATGTCCGGCTGCTCCGGATGGGCGAACGACAGCTGCTCGTTGACCGCGGCCATCACCTGCAGGCCCGCCGCCACCAGCTCGTCGTGGTCTTCCGGCCGGACGTCCAGGCCCACGTCGGAGGCGGGCAGCACGGCGTAGAAGTTGCCGCCCCAGGCCAGGTCGAGCCGCAGCTCGCCCAGCTCCGGCACGGTCACCGCGGCGTCGCGCAGATGCAGGTAGGCGGGCACGTTCCGGATGGTCACCGCCGCCGCGCGGCCGTCCTCGACCTCCACCGAGGCCTCGACCAGCCCGGCCGGGGTGTCCAGCCGGATCTGGGTGACCGGCTCCTTCACCTCGACCATGCCGGTCTCCACCAGCACCGTGGCCACGCCGATGGTGCCGTGGCCGCACATCGGCAGGCACCCGGAAACCTCAATGAACACCACTCCGGCGTCCGCGTCCGGGCGGCACGGGGGCTGCAGGATCGCGCCCGACATGGCGGCGTGCCCGCGCGGCTCGTACATCAGCAGCGTCCGCAGGTCGTCACGCTCGCTCATCAGGTAGCGGCGCCGGTCGGCCATGGTCTGGCCGGGCAGGACGCCCACGCCCCCGGTGATCACGCGGGTCGGCATGCCCTCGGTGTGGCTGTCAACCGCCGCGTAGACCTTCCTGGCCCGCATCAGTAGCCCGCATCCAGCGCGGCCCGGGCCGCGGCGCGCACCTCGGCGGCGACGTCCTCGGGCAGCGGCAGCCGGGGCAGCCGCACCGGCCCGCCGTAACGTCCGGCCTCTTCCTGGCCCAGCTTGATCGCCTGCACGAACTGCGGGTCGGCGTCCCAGCGCAGGATCGGCAGCATCTTGCGGTACAGGTCCGCCGCGGCCGCGTAGTCGCCCGCCCGGCAGAGCCGGTACAGCTGTACGGACTGAGCCGGGAACGCGTTCACGAAGCCGGCGATCCAGCCGACCGCGCCCGCCAGCATCGATTCGACGAACGTGTCGTCGCAGCCGCAGAGCACCTCCAGGCCCGGCGCGCTCTCCCTGATCTGCCAGACCCGCCTTTCGTCCTGCGAGAACTCCTTGACCGCCGCGACCATCTCGACCTCGTCCGCCAGCCGCGCCAGCAGCGCCGGGGTGAGGTCCACCCGGGTGGAGAACGGGTTGTTGTACGCGATGATCGGCAGCCCGATCTTGCCGATCTCGGCGAAATGCGCGACGACCTCGTCGTCGGTCGGCTTGTGCGAGGTGGGGGGGAGCGCCATGACCGCGGGCGCGCCCGCCGCCCTGGCCTGCTCGGCCCAGCGTGATGCCTCGACCGCGCTCTTGCCCGACACCCCGGGCACGACGTCGGCCCGGCCGCCGACCGCCTCGACGGCCGCGGCCACGAGCCCGGCCCGCTCGTCGTCGGTGAACGTCTCATACTCGCCGAGGGAGCCGTTCGGGATGATCCCGGCTACGCCCTCGTCCACGAGCCAGGTGCAGTGCTCCCGGTACCGGTCGACATCCACCGAGCCGTCCGCGCGCAGCGGCGTCGTGGTCGCGGCGTAGACGCCCCCGAACCGGGGTACTGGCATGGCCACCTGCATCCTCCTTCGGTCCGCTGGCCGTGGCCAGCCAAACCCAAACCTGTCCAGATGAAACATATGTAGGGTATGCCCGCCAGACCTACCGACAACTGTCGAGAACCCTTGCACAGTTTCTCAACGCTTGGCGGGCCGTGGTCGCGGGTGCCGGCGCCCCGGAGCTACTGCGGCCGGACCCGCGGGTCGAGAACCGCGTAGAGCACGTCGACCACCAGGTTGGCGGCGACGACGAACGCGGACGCCAGCGTCACGATCGCGATGATCACGGGCAGGTCCTGAGTGACGATCGACTGCACGGCCAGGTAGCCGAGGCCGGGCAGGCCGAAGATCTGCTCGACGACCACGGTGCCGCCCAGCAGGATGCCGAGGTCGATGCCGAATTGCGTGGTGGCAGGGGTCAGGGCGGCGCGCAGGGCGTGACGCAGGATGACCCGGCGCCGGGTCAGCCCCTTGGCGGTGGCGGTGCGGATGTAGTCCTCGCCGAGGACGTCGAGCATCGCGGCCCGGGTCAGCCGGGCGTACGCGGCCGCCGCGGTCAGCGCGAGGCTCAGCCAGGGCAGGATCAGGTGCTGCGCCCACGCGGCCGGATTGGAGGTCAGCGACACGTAGCCGCTGCCGGGGAAGATGCCGATGCCGGCCAGGTGCAGCCGGAAGAACAGCAGGTAGAGCACCAGGATGCCGAGCAGGAACGGCGGCATCGAGTAGAAGCAGAGCGAGATGACCGTCGCGGTCCGGTCGGCGATGCCGCGCGGCCTGGTGGCCGAGAGCACGCCGGTGGCCACGCCGATGACCAGCCATATCACCGCCGCGCCGAGGGCCAGGGACGCGCTCACCGGGATCCGGCTGGCCAGCAGCGAGGTGACCGGCTCGTTGCTGTAGAACGAGTAGCCCAGGTTGCCGTGCAGCAGGCCCCAGATGAAGCTGCCGTACTGGTCGAGGACCGGCCGGTTCAGGCCCAGCCGGTGCGCGACCAGCGCCACCGTCTGCGGGCTCGCCTGCTTGCCGGCCAGCAGCCGGGCCACGTTGTGCGGCGCCACGAAGAACAGGACGAAGACCGCGACCGTGATGATCCACAGGACGAGAACGCCGAGCAGGACGCGGCGCACCAGGAACAAGATCATCGGCGTTTCCTTATCGCGGCCAGCAGCCGGTCGCCGCGCGGGTCCAGCGCGTCCCGCACCGAGTCGCCGAGCAGGTTGAAGGCCAGCGTGGTGGTGAGCAGCGCGAGGCCGGGGAAGGTGATGAACCACCACGCGACCTGGTAGAAGCCGAGCGATTCGGACAGCATGTTGCCCCAGCTGGGCGTGGGCGGGACCACGCCCAGGCCGAGGAACGACAGCGTGGCCTCGAACACGATCGCGGACGGGACCAGCAGCGTGGTGTACACGATGACCGGCGCGGCCAGGTTGGGCAGCACGTCGATCACCATGATCCGCAGGTCCGAGGCCCCCAGGGACCGGGCCGCCTCGACGAACTCGTTCTCGCGGATCGAGAGCGTCTGGCCCCGGACGATCCGGGCCACCGCGGCCCAGCTGAAGAACGCGATTACGAAGATCGAGACCAGCAAGCTCGGGCCGACCACCACCTCCAGGGCGATGGCCGCCAGCAGGAACGGCAGCGACAGGACCACGTCGACCAGCCGGGCCAGCACGACGTCGACGATCCCGCCGAAGTACCCGGCGAGCAGGCCGATGGCCACGCCGACCGTGACCGCGCTCAGGCTGGACGCGGCGCCGACGAGCAGCGAGATCCTGGCCCCGTAGATCGTCCGGACGAACAGGTCCCGGCCCAGGTCATCGGTGCCGAAGACGAACGTGCCGCTCGGCGGCCGGGGCAGGCCCTGCGGGGTCAGCCCGGTGTGCAGGTACTCGGTGTCCGGCCCGTGACCCACGATGTGGGCGATGACCGGCGCGAAGATGGCCAGCAGCGCGATGAGCGCGATGTAGCAGGCCGAAATGAGCGCGACCCGGTCGTGGCGGATGCGCCGCCAGGCCAGCTGCCACGGGCTGCGGGCCTCAATGGCCTGGGCGACCGTCACCTCGGTGGCGGCCCCGCCGATGGGGATCGTCGTGGTCACGGCACGCTCCTGGCCGGGGCTTTCTGCCCCGCCGCGAGGGGGAAGTGGCAGGCGGTCAGGTGCGAGGCGGCGTCCGGCGCCGGGAGCAGCGGCGGCTCCTCGGCGGCGCACCGCTCCTGCGCCCAGGGACAGCGGGTGTGAAACCGGCAGCCGGACGGGGGATCGACCGGGGACGGGACCTCGCCGCGCAGCACGATCTGCTCGCGGGCCGCGGCCTGGTCCGGGTCGGCGATCCACGCCGCCGACAGCAGCGCGGCGGTGTAAGGATGCCGCGGGGCGGCGTAGAGGCGCTCGGCCTCCGCGACCTCGACGATCTTGCCGAGGTACATGACCGCGACCCGGTCGCTGACGTGCTCCACCACCGACAGGTCGTGCGCGATGAACACGTAGGTCAGCCGGAGCTCGTCCTGGAGGTCGGCCAGCAGGTTGATGATCTGCGCCTGGATTGACACGTCGAGCGCTGAGACCGGCTCGTCGCAGATCAGCAGCTTGGGCTGGAGCCCGAGCGCCCGCGCGATGCCGATCCGCTGGCGCTGCCCGCCGGAGAAGTCCGCGGGGAAGCGGTTGTAGTGCTCGGGATTGAGGCCGACCAGCTCCATCAGTTCTTGCACCCGCGCCCGCAGCTTGGCCCGCGGCACCGTGGCGTGAATGACCAGCGGGTCGGCGATGATCGAGCCGACCCGACGGCGCGGGTTCAGCGAGCTGAACGGGTCCTGGAACATCATCTGGACGTTCCGCCGCACCGCGCGCAGCTGGCGCCGGGACAGCCCGGTGATGTCCTGGCCGTCGAACTCGATCCGGCCCGAGGTAAGCGGGTACAGCCGGGACGCGCACCGGGCCAGGGTGGACTTCCCGCAGCCGGTCTCGCCCACGATGCCGAGGGTCTCGCCCTCGGATACCGACAGGCTCACGCCGTCGACCGCGCGCACCGACGCGCCGCCCCGCCCCACCAGGGACTGGCGGACCGGGAAGTGCTTCACCACGTCGGTCAGCCTGAGCAGCGGCCGGCCGCCATCGGCTCCGTTGGCCGCGGTCATGGCTGCCTCCCCTGCGCGTCGGGCGGCTGAGCGGGCGGAGCGGGCCGAGCGGGCTCAGCGGGAAGCCAGCAGGCGGAGACGTGGCCGCCGGCCCCCGAGACGGGGCGTAGTGACGGCTCTTCGGTCTTACAGCGGTCGAACGCGAACGGGCAGCGCGGGTGGAACGGGCACCCGGCGGGCAGCTGGATCAGGCTGGGCGGCTGGCCCGGGATGGGCACCAGCCGTTTCTTGATCGGCCCGCCCGCGCCGGGAACCGACCCGAGCAGCCCACGGGTGTACGGGTGGTGCGGCGTGCGGTAGACGGTGCGCCGGTCGCCGATCTCGACCGGGCGGCCCGCGTACATGACCAGCACCGTGTCGGCCAGCCCGGCGACGACCGCGAGATCGTGCGTGATCATCAGCAGCGCGGTGCCGTGCTCGCGCTGGATCTCCTGCAGCAGCTGCAGGATCTGCGCCTGCACCGTCGCGTCGAGCGCGGTGGTCGGCTCGTCGGCGATGATCAGCGACGGCCGCAGGGCCAGCGCCATCGCGATCATCGCTCGCTGCCGCATGCCGCCGGAAAACTGGTGCGGGTAGTCGTCGACGCGGCTCGCGGGCCGGGGGATGCCGACCATGTCGAGCAGCTCGATGGCCCGCGCCCGCGCGTCCCGCCGGCTGATCGGCTGGTGGGCGCCGATCGCCTCGGCGATCTGCCAGCCGACCCGGTGCAGCGGATGCAGGCTGGTGAGCGGGTCCTGGAAGATCATGCTGATCTGCGCGCCGCGGACCTTGCGCAGCGCGTCCTCGCTCATCGCCAGCAGGTCCCGGCCGCCGAAGATCGCCTCGCCGGTGACGTCGGCGGCCGCGTGCAGGCCGAGCAGGGTCTGGGCGCACACGCTCTTGCCCGAGCCGGACTCCCCGACGATGGCCAGCGTCGAGGCCGGCTCGACCTGGAACGACGCGCCCCGCACCGCGCGCACCACGCCGTCGGGCGTGGGAAAGCTGACGTGCATGTCCCGGACCGCCAGGGTCACCTCGGCGGCCGCGGCCGGGCGGGCCCTCCCCGCCGTCACGCCGCGGCCATCCACGCTTCGATCTCGTCGGCCGCCCGCGGCAGGCCGCGGCTCAGCAGCTCACAGCCGTCGCCGGTGACCAGCACGTCGTCCTCGATGCGGATGCCGAGCCCGCGCAGGGTCTGCGGCACCAGCCCGTCGTTGTCCTGGAAGTACAGCCCGGGCTCGATCGTGAGCACCTGACCGGCCTCGAGCGTGCCGTCGGTGTAGCGGTCGGGGCGAGACTGCTCGCAATCGTGCACGTCGAGCCCGAGCATGTGGCCGGGGGCGCACAGCGTCCACCGCCGGTGCAGGCCGCAGTCCTCGCGCAGCGATTCCTCCGCCGTCACCGGGAGCAGGCCGAGCCCGTGCAGCCCCTCGGCCAGCACCCGGGCGGCCGCACGGTGGTAGTCGCGGAAGGCCCGGCCGGGACGGACCTCGTCCATCGCGGCGTCCTGCGCGGCCAGCACGATCTCGTAGACGTCTCGCTGGAGGGCGGTGAACCGGCCCGAGATCGGCAGGGTCCGGGTGATGTCCGCGGTGTAGAGCGTGTCGGTCTCGGCGCCCGCGTCGAGCAGCAGCAGTTCGCCGGGCACCAGCCGCCCGTCGTTGCGGGTCCAGTGCAGGACCCCGGCGTGCGCCCCGGCCGCGGCGATGGTCTGGTAGCCCGCGCCGTTGCCGCTGCCGCGCACCCGGCTGCCGAACAGGACCTCGACGTCGCGCTCGGTCAGCGCCGCGCCGTCGCGCACGGCCCGGGCCACGTCGCGGAACCCTTCGGCGGTCACGCCGATCGCGGTGCGCAGCTGCCGCACTTCCCAGTCGTCCTTGACCAGCCGTAGTTCCGCCAGCACCGTGCGCAGTGCGTCGTCGTCGGCCGCGCGATCGCCCGGCTCGGGCGACAGCTCGGCCGGCAGCTCGTCTCTGGGACGGCACTCGATGCCGAGCCGCTGCGAGATCGTGTCCAGGCTGGGCGCCGGTCCCACCCACAGCTCACCGCGGACCGCGTCACGCCAGAACCGGTCGTCCTCGCGGCCGGACGGCGGGTGCAGGTACAGCGTCGCATCGCCCGAGCCCGCGTCCAGCACCAGCACGCCGTCCGCCGACTGGTCGCCGGACAGCCATACGTAGTCGCTGTCCGGCCGGAACGGGTGGTTCTGGTCGTTCGACCGCACCGGGGGCAGCCCGGCCGGGATCAGCAACCGCTCGCCGGGCATCAGCCCGGTCAGCGCCTTGCGTCGCCGGGCGGTCAGGTCGGCGGGTGGCGCCGGCCGCAGGGGCGGCTCCGCGCGCGGGAGCCACCCCTGTCCCATGAACTCGGCCAGCCGCGGCGACGGCGGCGAAGTCCACTGCTGCCGCTGACGCGTCATCCGCCGGACAGCCAGACGTTGGTCGGGTCGCAGTTGAGCGCGTTGGCGAAGAAATTGCAGCCCTTCACCTGCGAGGAGTGGTAGATCGGCCACTTCTGCACGTTGATCGGCACGACGGCGGCGTCCTTGACCCCGGTCTCATCGGCCTGGGCCCAGTAGGTCGCGGCGGCCGACGTGGTCGGCGCCGCCAGCGCCTTGGCGATCAGGGCGTTGACCGCGGAGCTGACGTATCCGCCGAAGTCGTTCGAGCCCGGTCCCGGGTTGGTCAGCAGCGGCTGGACGGTGCTGCGGCCGTTGTTGCCGAACCAGTCGGGCACCCATCCGGGCGGCGCGATGTCCCAGGTGTCCTGCTTGCCGGTGGTCGGGTCCTCGAGGTACTTGCCGTAGAAGTCCGCCTGCGTGGCCGGAACCAGCGACACCTTGAACCCCGCCGCCTGCAGGCTGGACTGGAGCGCCTGGGCCACGCGCGGCATCGGCTGGGTGGTCGAGTAGAGCAGCTTCACGCTCAGCCCGCTCTGGCCGGCCTGGGCGAGCAGGGACTTGGCCTTGGCCGGGTCGCCCGCGCCGTTGTTGTCGGGGAACGGGTTGAAGCCCTTGGCGTAGCCGACGTTGCCGGGCAGGATCAACTGGCTGGTCGTCTCGGTGATCTGCGGGCCGCCCAGGATCTGCACGATCGCGTTCTTGTTGACCGCGTACTCCACGGCCTCGCGCACCAGCTGGTTTTTCATCGGCCCGGCGTACTGGTTCATGGCCAGGTAGGTGCCGAGGTCCACGTAGGCGGGCCCGGCCGGCCCGATGACCAGGTTGGTGTCGTGGGTCGACAGCAGCGAGGGGATGTCCTGGGTGGGCGGGGCCACGTCCCATTCCATGTCGCCCGTGCCGGCCTGCAGTTGCTGCTGCACGCTGTCGGCGGTCAGCCCCTCGGTGATCACGACCTTGCTCACGTAGTCGTGCCGCAGCGTGTCGGTGGCCTGGCTCCAGGCCGGGTTGCGCTGCAGCACAAAGCCCTTGTCGGCGGTGTAGCTGGTGATCTCGTACGGGCCGTCGGACAGGGTGCTGCGCCGGAACTGCGCGCTGTCGGGCAGGTACTTCATGTACTCGACCGGCCGCGCCGAGCAGAAGCCCATGGCCAGGATGTTCAGGAAGTCCGGGGCCGGCTGCAGCAGGTGGAACGTCAGGGTCAGGTCGCTGGTGGCCACCACGCCGGCCAGGCTGTGCCCGTTGACGTACGAGGCGATCGCCGAGACGTTCGCCGGGACCTTGGCGAAGCCGTTGCAGTAGTCCTGCATGCCCACGATCGTGCTCAGGAAGTAACCCGGCGCGCCGACCGGCGACACCGGGTTGCAGAGCATCTTGAACTCGCGGACGAAGTCGGCCGCGGTCACCTGCCGGGCCGGCTTGGTGTTCCAGTCCACGCCCTTCTTCAGGTGAATGGTCAGCGTCGTGCCGCCGTCGGTGATGCCCCCGTTGGCCGTGGTCGGGACCTCGGTGGCCACGTCGGGCACCAGCTTGAGCTGCCCGGCGAACGAGGGCGTATCCGCGTAGCTGAACAGCTGGCGGGCAAACATCCGCTCCAGCAACGTGCTGACCGTGTAATAGGCGCTGACCGTATCCACATTGAAGATGTCGGACTGGCCCAGCATCGTCAGCGTGCCGCCCCGTACCGGCGTGCCGGCTGAGGTGCTGGCCCCGCTGCCGGTGCTGACGGTGCCGCCGCTCGAACACGCGGCGGCGAGCAGGGTAACGGCCGCGAGCAGCCCGGCCAAAGCCCGGCCTCGACGTAGCATGCCTCACCTCCGGAGAAGCGGGCCGCGGGAGCAAAGGAGGCACGACCCGGCGTTTCCGATGAGTCTGGGTACCGGGCGCAGGTGCTGGCAATGAGCAAATGGCGGATCTGCCGGGCGTTTCTTCCTACGACCGTTGGAAGCGTCAGCCGGCGGTCACGGTCTCGACGAACCAGGCCGCCTGGGCCAGCGCGCTGTCGGCCGCGGCCAGCAGGCCCGGCTGCAGCGCGAAGTCGTGCCACATGCGCGGCCACCTGGTGTAGGTAACGTCCACCCCGGCCGCGGCGGCGCTGGCCGCCATCCGCTCCGCGTCCGGCGCCAGCAGCTCGTCGGCCCCGGACTGGATCAGCAGCGGCGGCAGGCCCGCGTGGTCCGCGCGCAGCGGCGAGACCGCGGGGTCGGCCCAGGCCGACCGGCTCGCATACGCCTCGGCGCAGGCCTCGAGCCAGCCCGGGCTGAGCAGCACGTCGCGGCGAACGAGGTCCGGATCTTCCCGCCGGTCCGCGCTGAGGTCCAGCCACGGAGCCATGAGGATGCACCCGGCGAGATGATTTTGCCGTCTTTTACGCACCGTCGCCGCTGTCGCCAGGGCCAGTCCGGCGCCCGCCGAGTCGCCGGACAAAACCACCGGCGCGGCGTCGGCCTCGCCGAGCAGCGCGGTCACGACCGCGCAGGCGTCGTCGAGCGCGGCGGGATGGGGATGCTCGGGCGCCAGCCGGTAGTCGGGCAGGACGACCCGGCACCCCGCCCGGGCGCTCAGGTGTGCCGCCCAGGCCCGGGCCAGGCGCGGGGAGCCCACGCAGTAGCCGCCGCCGTGAAAGTGGACCACGGCGGCGCCGGGCCGGGCGGCCGCGGCCGTCACGACCTCGGCGCGGACGCCGTTGAGCACCTGCTCTTCGACCGTGGTGCCCGGCGGCAGCGGCGAGGAACCGCTGAGCCGGTCCAGGCGGCGGCGCTGCACGTCCCAGGGCAGGCCGGGGTCGAGCACCCGGCGGCCGATCTGCCGCGCCCCGGCCCGCATGACCGCGGCCGGAACCCGCGGCCCGCCGCGCGCCCGGACGCGACTCACGTGTTCACCGCGGGCGCGGTACCTGCCGCGCGCCGGGGCATGACGCGGTAGCGGCCCAGGTCGAAGCGGCGCACCCGGTACCGGTAGAGGAAGGTGTGGTCGGGCCAGTTGTTGGTGTTGCGCCCCGAGGCGGTCGTGTACCAGTTGTGGCAGCCGCTCTCCCACACCGAGGTGCGGCTGGCCCTCGTCACCCACGCGTTGAACGACCTCTGCACGTCCGGCCGCACGTCCAGCCAGTCGAGGCGCTCCTCGTCGAGGGCGCGCAGGGCCGCGGCCACGTAGCCGATCTGGCCCTCGAGCATGTAGATGATCGAATTGCCGCCGAGGTTGGTGTTCGGCCCGTACAGCATGAAGAAATTCGGGAACCCCGACACCGTGATCCCGAGGTAGGCCTCGGCTCCCTGGCGCCAGGCGTCCTCAAGACGGCGTCCGCTCAGGCCGGTCACCGACATCGGGGCCAGGAAGTCGAGCGACTGGAACCCGGTCCCGTAGATGATCACATCAGCCGGGCGGCGCGCGCCGTCGGCCGTGATCACCCCGTCGCCCGCGATTCGCTCGATCGGGTCGGTGACCAGGTCGACGTTCGGGCGGGCCAGCGCCGGATACCAGTCGTTGGAGAACAGCACCCGCTTGCAGCCCATCACGTAGTCGGGCACGCACTTCTCGCGCAGCGCGGGGTCGCTGATGTGCGTCCGGAGCTGGCGCCGCCACATCTGCATCGGGCCGGCCAGGAACTTCGGCGACAGCACGAAGCCGGTGGTGAGCAGCTCACCGTAGAGGAAGATGCGCAGCCGGTCGGCCTTGCGCACCACCGGGAGCCGCTCGAACAGGCGCTGCTCGGCCTCGCCGTAGGGCCGGTCGGACTTGGGGAGTATGTAGGGCGCGCTGCGCTGGTACACGTCGACGTGGCTGGCGGTCTTGGCCACCTCGGGCACGAACTGGATCGCGCTGGCGCCGGTGCCGATGACCGCGACCCGCCGGCCGGCCAGGTCCACCCCGTGGTCCCAGCGCGCCGAATGCCAGGACGGGCCGGCGAAGTCTTCGCGTCCGGCGATGTCCGGCAGCCTGGGCCGGTTGAGCTGCCCGACGGCGGAGACGACGGCCCGGGCCTGGAGGGTGTCGCCGTCGGTCAGGGTGAGGTTCCACAGCGCGCGGCGCTCGTCGAACACGGCGGAGGCGACGCCCGATCCGAACCGCAGGTGGCGGCCGAGCCCGCGCTCGTCCACCAGCGTGCGCATGTAGGCCAGGATCTCCTCGCCCGGCGGGAAGCGGCGGCTCCAGCGGCCCGGCCGGAACGAGAACGAGTACAGGTGCGAGGGCACGTCGCAGGCCAGGCCGGGGTAGGTGTTGTCACGCCAGGTCCCGCCCAGGTCGCCGGCCCGGTCCAGGACCAGGAAGTCCGCCAGGCCCGCCCGTTTGAGCGCCGCGGCCATGCCGAGGCCGCCGAATCCGGCCCCGACCACGACCACCCGGTACGGCGACTGTTCCGGCATGGGGCCTCCCCGGCGGTCAGGAACCCGGCAGGGGAAGGATAACGGGCCGCACCCCGGCCGCCCAGCCCCGCCGAACCGCTCAGTAGCTTCGAGCGCCAGGAATGGCGTGGCCGGGGGCGGTCAGGGCCGGGCGGGCGAGGATGTCTCGTAGCTCGTGCGTGATCGCGTCCGGGTACCGGTCAAGGGTCGCTTCAAGGTCGCGCCGCTGCGCCGGGGTTTCGTGCCGGGCCAGCTCGCGCCGGAGCTCAATGCGCCGCTCCTGGCCCGCGTCGGATCTGGCTTCGATGAAGGGCGTGTACAGCAGGAGCAGGACCCCGGGGAGGAAGACCCCGGGGAGGAAGACCAGGCCGGCCGCCCCGCTGCGCAGTACGACGCCGGCCACCGTGAGCACCCCTCCGGCCAGCAGGGGCCGCCAGCGCAGACGCGCGGCGCGGGCCAGACGGACCAGGCCGATGACGGTGAGCAGCGCGCCGATGCGAAGGCACCTGCGGATCCGCCTCGCGCGTCCGGGCCGCGCGAATCTCGCGGTGCCGTGCCTGGCCGATGAACCGGCGGACAGGCTCCACACGACCGTGGCCCGCCGAGGCGATCGCTGTCTCATCGCGGCCCCCAACTCGGATCCGCTCTGCGCAACCACAATGCTACGCTCGCCCGCTCTGAACAAGCCCGAGTTACATCGCAGAGGCCCGGGTATCACCAGCCAGGCGGTTGCGCCACCGGGGCGGAGCCGCACGAGGCCGGGTGAGTGATGGGGTCTGGGGAGCGCGGGGCCGCGGCCGGGCTGTGGCAGCTGCTGGTCGGGCCGCCACTGCGGGCGCGGGAGGTGTCCCGGGAACAGATCAGCTCGGTGCAGGGACTGCCCGCCCTGTCCCTGGACGCGCTGACCTCGGTCGCCTACGGACCCGAAGCGATCATCCTCGTCCTCGCCGTGGCGGGCGCGGGCGCGCTGCACCTGGTGCTGCCGATCACGATCGCGATCGTGGTCCTGCTGGCCATCCTGGTCTTCTCCTACCGGCAGGTCATCGACGCCTACCCCGGTGGCGGCGGCGCGTACGCGGTCTCGCGGGGCAACCTCGGGACCCGCGCCAGCCAGCTCGCGGGCGCCGCGCTGATCGTCGACTACACCCTGACGGTGGCGGTCTCGATCGCGGCCGGGGTCGCGTCGCTGACCTCCGCCTACCCGAGCCTGGCCTCGGCCACGGTGCCCATCTGCCTGGCGATCCTCGCCGTGATCACGCTGCTCAACCTGCGCGGGCTGGGCTCGGCGGCGCGCGCGTTCCTGCTGCCCACGATGGTGTTCATCGTCGGGTTGCTGGCCGTCATCGCCATCGGGCTTATCCACCCCCTGGCGCGGCACGCGCCCTTGCCCGGCGTCTCGCTGATGCCGACGCGGGCGCTGGAGGCGGTGAGCGTGCTGCTGGTGCTGAAGGCGTTCTCGGCCGGCTGCAGCGCGCTGACCGGGGTGGAGGCGATCGCCAACGGCGTGCCGCTGTTCAAGCGGCCCCGCCAGCGCCGGGCCAGGCAGACCGAGGTCCTGCTCGGCGCCATCCTGGGCCTGATGCTGCTCGGGCTGGCCGTGCTGGCCGACCGCTGGCACATCGGGCCCCGGTCCGGCCAGACGGTGCTAAGCCAGATCATCGGCGTGGCCGTCGGCCGAGGCTGGGCGTTCTACGGGATGTCGCTGACGATCACCGTGGTGCTCGCGCTGGCCGCCAACACCTCGTTCGGCGGGCTTCCGGTCCTGGGCGGCCTGCTGGCCCGGGACAACTATCTACCCCACGTCTATGCCGTGCGCGACGACCGGCAGGTCTTCGCCTCCGGCATCTGGAGCCTGGCCGTCCTGTCCGGCGTGCTGATGATCGCGGTGGACGGCAATACCCAGCGGCTGATCCCCCTGTTCGCGATCGGCGTGTTCACCGGGTTCACGCTGTCCCAGACCGGGCTGGTGGTGCACTGGCGGCGGACCCGTCCGCCACGCTGGATGCACCGGGCGGTCATCAACGGCACCGGCGCCGTCGTCACGGCCGCGGCCACCATCATCTTCCTGGGCACCAAGTTCACCGAGGGCGCCTGGGTGGTCGTGATCGCCGTGCCGGCGTTCATGCTCTTGTTCAGCCGGATCCACCGCTATTACCAGCGGGCGGGCCGGGCCATGGGCCTGGGCACCATCCCCGGCCGGCCCCGGCCCCGGCCGTCTCTGGTGGTGGTCCCGGTGGTCGATGTGTCCAGGCCCGCCCAGCGCGCCATCTCCGAGGCGCTGTCCCTGAGCGATGACGTCATCGCGGTCACCGTGGCGATCGACGCCCCCGGCCAGGATGGCGACCCGGCCCGCGACATCCAGGAGGAGTGGGCCCGATGGAATCCCGGCCCGCCCCTGAAAGTCCTCCGGACCGAGTACTCCTCCATTGCCGATCCGATCCTCGCGTTCCTCGACGAGCTTCACGCGAAACGCCAGGAACAGATCGTGGTGCTGATTCCGGTGGCGGTGCCCGACCGGGCGCGCTACCGGCTGCTGCAGAACCATTACGACCTGGTCCTGTCCAACGCCCTGCGCGACCGCCCTTACATCATCGCTGCCCGCGTCCCGATGTCGCTGCACGTGGCCGGCGACGAAACCCGGCTCGAGGACTGAGCCCGGCCGGATGGCCGCCGTCCGGCGGTTGCGCGGGCCGCGTCGGACGGGCCAGGGTGGTGGCCGTGAGGGAGAACTTCGCGACGGTGCTGGAGACCGTGGCGGACGTGCGGGCCGACCGGACCGCGGTCACCCACGGGGACCGCGGCCGGACCTGGGCCGAGCTGGACGAGCGGGCGTCGCGGCTCGCCGCCTTCCTGGCCGGGCGCGGGATCGGGGCGCAGGCCCGGGTGGCGATCGTCCTGTACAACGGCATCGAGTACCTGGAAAGCGTGTTCGGCGTGCTCAAGCTGCGGGCCATCCCGGTCAACGTCAACTACCGGTACCGCCCCGATGAGATGGCGCACCTCTTCAACGACGCGCAGGTGGCCGCGGTCATCTTCGACGCCTCGCTCGGCGAGCGAGTGGCGCAGGCCCGGGCCGGGGCGCCGACCGTGCGCACGCTGGTGCAGGTCGGCGACGAGCCCGCCGCGGCCGAAGACGCCGGCCGCTACGACGAGGTGATCGAGGACTCCGGCCCGCTGCCGCGCCAGCAGCGCGGCGTGGACTACTGGCTCATGTACACCGGCGGGACCACGGGCCAGCCCAAGGGCGTGCTGGTCGACCACGCCTGGCTGTACCCGGTCGCCGCGGCCAACGGCTTCCGGCTCATCGGCGAGCCGGTCCCGGACTCGCCGGACGAGCTGCGGGCCGCGACGAGGCGGCTGAGCGAGCGCGGCGACGCGATGGTGTGCCTGCCAGCGCCGCCACTGATGCACGCGACCGGCATGTACACCACGCTGGGCGCGCTGCTGGCCAGCGGCCGGGTGGTCTACCTGACCTCGCGCTCCTACGACCCGGACGAGCTCGCGCGCACGGTGGGGGAGCAGCGGGTGGACACGGTCTCGATCGTCGGCGACGTGTTCGCGCTGCCGCTGGCCGACGCGCTGGACCGGGCGGCCCGGGCGGGCCGGCCCTACGACCTGTCCAGCCTGCGGCGCATGCTGAGCGTCGGCGTGACCTGGAGCGCCGATGTCAAGCGCCGGCTGCTGGAGCACGGCGACTTCGTCTGCCGGGATCTGGTCGCCGCGTCCGAGGGCGGGCCGTTCGCGGTCAGC
>Ga0307474_10001184_pt1 | contig 19052 bp, 12 predicted proteins | sample atmos_gasesECM1C_2_FD_203312 | JGI IMG/M metagenome (GOLD analysis project Ga0307474, IMG submission 203312) | Hardwood forest soil microbial communities from Morgan-Monroe State Forest, Indiana, United States - atmos_gasesECM1C_05 | ecosystem: Environmental > Terrestrial > Soil > Temperate... | reverse complement strand
TCATGTCCGCCAGCGGGTTCTTCGAATTGACGCCGATGGTGCCGCCGAAGGTTGCATTGCCGATGGTCGAAGCGGTACCGGGTCCGCGGTCCACCGAAATATTGCCGAGATCGTGGCCCATGTAGTAGGAGGTCGAATGGTGGGTGAAGTCGTTCGAATCACCCCAGGGAATACCGTCGAAAGTCACGTTGTAGAAGCCGTCGGAGAATCCGCGGATGCTCAGCACCTGATTCTCCGACAGGCCGGGTCCGTTCGGTGACACCGAATATACGCTCGGCGCGATTTTCACGATGTCATCGTAGTTGGCGGAGGGCGCGATGTTGTTTTCGATGTAGTACTGGCTGAGCACCGAGGTGGGCTGCGTGACGTTGAGCGGCGCCATCGTCGGCGCCTGCGTGATGGCCGAGTCCTTGTCCGCGGCTCCTGAGACGACCACCGTCGGCAGCGTCGAGGAGTCGGTGCTCGCCTCCGGACCGCTCACGGCCTGACCACCGAGAAAAAGGCAGGTCGCGGGGAAACTCAACAGAACGGCATGGCGCGTGCCCGCCCATTTTGAATTCATCATCAATTCGGCTCCAGATTAAATGAAAATCACTGCTAACAATCGTTGCAACAAATCCTTCAGCCGCACTACCCACTCCACGCAAGCGCGTTTTGGAAGTTCAACCAGGGATTGCTTGGAAAGCGTCGGCCACCGGGGCACACAACGTCCGCATTTCCGGCCGGTCATGCCGCTTTGCTGTGCAAAGCCGGGCTGCTGATAATCCAAGATATATATGACGATCTGATTGCGGTTTTATTAGAGCGAAGCGTGAGACGACCGCGCATGGGTTCAGCGGCCTCGCCAAATTCGGCTCCTCCACTGAGGCTGACGGCGCCTGAGCCGCTGAAGAACCTTCTTATCAATGAGGGGATTCATCACCGCTTCGCACATATCCCCATATGCACTGGATTTCGGGTCCCGCCGCAACCGTGCAACGCCCGCAACGAACTTTGGGGAAGATCGTAATGAACCGCGAACGACTTTTCGCTCTGTCAGCAGGCCTGTGGCTGTCGCTGATCTGCGCCGGATCTGCTGTCGCGAACGCTCCGGATTACGGCAAGTTGCCCCTCGGATTCGAAGCGAACGCCGGACAGACCGATGGCCGGGTTAAGTTTCTCGCTCGCGGCCGAGGCTACACCGTATTTCTGACCGGCAACGCGGCGGTGCTCAGCCTGTCGAATACGGTTGCCGCCGGGCGGATCGCGGATCGGGTGGTCCGCATGAAGCTCGTCGACGCGAACCTCAACGCGGGCGTGTCGGGCGCGCATGAACTGCCCGGCAAGACCAATTACTTCATCGGCAATGATCCGAGCAAATGGCGGACCCATGTGCCGAACTACGCCGAGGTGAAATACGCGGATGTTTTTCCCGGCATCGATCTTGTCTATCACGGCAACCTGAGCGGCCAACTGGAATATGATTTCGTGGTTGCCCCTGGCGCCGACCCGAGCGCCATCAAATTCACCGTAGCCGAGGACCGCAGCGGATTGCCGCGTGAGCATCGCGCGCCTGTGCGGATTGGCGCCGGCGGTGATCTTTTGGTCAAGATCGGCGGCGGCGAAATTCGTTTCAACAAACCGGTCCTCTACCAGATCACCGGCAATTCTCAACGCATCATGACGCAAGGCCGCTTCGTGCTGACGGCGTCACACCAGGTGCGCTTTGCACTGGGAACTTATGATCACAGCAAGGCGCTGATCATCGATCCCTCGCTCGTCTATTCGACATACCTCGGCGGCAGCAACTATGACCAGGGCTTCGGCATCGCCGTCGACTCGGCCGGCAACGCCTATGTCGCAGGCTACGCGGGCTCGAACGACTTTCCCACGGCGAACCCGCTGCCGAGCATGCCCCTCAGTGGCGCCTTTGTGACCAAGTTCAATCCGGCCGGTTCGGCTCTGCTCTACTCGACTTACATGGGTGGTTCCGGCCCGACCCAGGCCAACGCCATCGCCGTTGACTCCACCGGCAGCGCCTACGTAGCCGGCCAAACACGCGCGACCGACTTCCCAACGGTGAACCCGGTGCAGCCGTCCAACACCTTCAACAATCAAGACGCATTCGTTTCGAAGTTGAGTCCCGACGGTTCGGCTCTGGTCTACTCGACGTACCTCGGCGGCAACACGCCGGACGAGGCCGACGGCGGTGGGCAGGCGGCGTGGAGCATTGCCGTCGATTCCGCGGGCAACGCCTATGTGACGGGCAACACCACGGACACCGACTTCCCCACCGTGAATCCGCTGCAGGCGACGAATAAGACCAGCGCTCCGAGTTCCGGCACCGGCTTTGTCGCGAAGTACAATGCCGCAGGCTCCGCCCTCATCTACTCGACCTACCTCGGCGGCAGCGCCCAGGACACTCCCTGGGGCATCGCCGCCGATTCGAGCGGCAACGCCTACGTGACCGGGGAAACCATTTCCGTCGACTTCCCGACAGCGAACCCCTTCCAATCCGTTTGCAATGGCTGTCCGGGAGCCGTCAACGCATTCATCACGAAGATCGATGCCACCGGCACGGCGTTCATCTATTCGACCTTCCTGGGAGGTAGCGACACAAATGTGAGCTACGCCATCGCTGCCGATGCGTTCGGCAACGCCTATGTGACCGGGACCACCACCGCGACAGACTTCCCCACCGTGAATCCGCTGCAAGCAACCAATCACGGGAATGGGGATGCCTTCATCACGAAGATCAATCCGAGCGGCTCGGCGCTGGTCTACTCCACGTACGTCGGCGGCAGCACCGGCGCCGACGTGGGCCGAGGGATCGCAGTCGACTCCTCCGGAGCGGTCTACGTCGCAGGCAGCACTAACTCGACCGACTTCCCAACGGTCAACCCGGTGCAGGCGACAAAAATTGGCGGCGCGGGACCCGACACCGCTTTTGTACTGAACTTAAACGCCGCGGGCTCGGAACTGATCTACTCCACTTACCTAGGCGGCAATCTAGGCGAGCGGGCCCAAGCCATCGCGGTGGATTCCTCCGGCAGCGCCTATGTGACGGGCTACACGTATTCGTTGAACTTCCCGACGGCGAGCCCGTTCCAGCCGGCGAATAAGGGCAACGTGAATGCCTTCGTGACGAAATTCAGCGCGGGCGGCACCGCATCCTCGCCGCCGACAATTGCCATCAGTGCTGCACCCACCACGATCACGGTCGGACAGAGCTCGACCTTGACCTGGTCTTCAACCAACGCAACGTCGTGCACCGCGAGCGGCGCTTGGAGCGGCGCGCAAACGACAAGCGGTACGGTCGGCGAGACTCCCACCGCGACCGGAACCAGCACCTACACACTCACCTGCAACGGACCCGGCGGCAGCGCCAATGCGTCCGCGACCTTGACGGTCAACGCGGCAGCGCCAACCGTCACGCTCTCGATCAATCCCGCCTCGCTCGTACTCGGACAGAGCACCACGCTGACCTGGTCCTCGACAAACGCGACGTCTTGCACCGCCGGCGGCGCCTGGAGCGGCACTCAACCGACCAGCGGCACGCTGACCGTCATTCCAACCGCAGCGGGCACCGAGTCATACACGCTCAGCTGCTCCGGGGCGGCGGCCGCCACCGCCATGAGTGCCGTGAACGAAACCGTGACCGTGCCTCAAACCACCGTTGCCGCTGCCGCGCTCAGCGGCAAAGCCGGGGGCGGCGCGATTGAACCGTGGAGCCTCATCGGATTGGCTGTTCTCGTCGCTTGGCGCCTGCGGCAATCATTCCGTTTTCGAGTTGCAGCGTTGTCCGTCATCGCCCTTTTCGCGCTGCTGGCGGCGGCTACGCCGGCGTCAGCACAGGAAGCCTCGTCTGCGCTGCAGTTGAATTGGGACCAGACCTATGTTGGGATCCGCGCCGGTCCGCGGCGCGTGCTTTACCAACGAATTGGAGTCGTACGAAGTCGCCCACTGATCGGCCGACTCGAGAAAGACATGGAGCGGGAAACGAGGCTCGAACTCGCGACCTCAACCTTGGCAAGGTTGCGCTCTACCAACTGAGCTATTCCCGCCCTAAACAGAGGCGCAATTGTAGGGCCCTACCGCTGGGAGTCAAGGAAAACTGAGCGCAATATGACGCTAAAGCCTTGAACTCGACGGCAATTTTCCGTGATTCATGGCTGCGCGCGGGACGTGCAGGTAGGATGCCATCAGATGGCTCCCACAATCACGCAGATCCTGTCCGGCACCCCGATTTGGGTTTTCGTTCTGCGGGTAGCGGCCGCCATTCATCCGGAGATGGGCGCAACGTATTTGAGTTGGGACATCGTTGGGACATCTATGTCTCCGGCGTCAGCGCCGGCTACTTCATGGGCTGGTCGATCCGCTTCATGATGGGCTATTCGAGAGCGCCGCAGGTGGATCTTGCAACGCGTACAGCGCCCCAAGGTGCGGCGCCCTAGGTGAGCGTCGCGCGAGCTACAGTCTTGAACTGTCTCGCAGCTCGGGCCACGCCAGGCGCAAGTAAAGAATCATCGACCACAGCGTCAGTACCGCCGCGATGGCAGTCAACACCACCCCGAGCTTGTAAATGGCGATGCCGAGCAACTGATGATGGAACAACATCATCGACAGCCCGGTTATCTGCATAATCGTTTTGTACTTGGCCAACTGCGACACCTTGATCCGGCCGCGGGCGCCGATCTCCGCCATCCATTCGCGCAGCGCGGAGACTGCAATCTCGCGGCCGATGATCACGACGGCCATGATCACGACAAACCAGCGCGGATCCCCGCTCACAATCAAAACCAGTGCCGCGGCGACGATCAGCTTGTCCGCGACTGGATCCAAAAACGCGCCGAGCCGAGACGTAAGCCCAAGCTTGCGCGCGAAATATCCATCCAGCGTATCGGTAATGCCCGCTAACGCGAAGCCGACGCCCGCCGCCGGGTGCGCCCACCAAAACGGCAGGTAGTACAGAACCACCACGCCGGGAATCATCAAAATGCGCAACCACGTCAGCGTGTTGGGCAGATTGAAATGCGATTTAGGTTTATCGCCCGGGATGGAGGTGTTCATAGATCACCTGGGCGAGTTCCCGCCCGAGGCCGCGAATTTGAATAAAATCATCGATGCCGGCACGGAGTATCCCTTGGAGACCGCCGAATTGCTTGAGCAGTTCGCGCCGCTTGACCGGCCCGAGTCCCGGAATGGTTTCGAGAATCGACTGGCTATGGCGTTTCGCGCGCTTTTTGCGGTGTCCTGCGATTGCAAAACGATGCGCCTCGTCGCGCACGCGCTGAATGAGGTGCAATGCACGGGAGTCCGGGGGCAGTATAGTGGGGGTGTCCTGACCCAACAAGAATAGTTGTTCCTGCCCCGCTCTTCGATCCACGCCTTTGGCGACGCCGATCAGAGTGATTCCGCCGACTCCGAGTTCCTCGAGAACTTTGGCCGCTTCGGCCAACTGTCCCTTGCCGCCGTCAATGAGCAGCACATCCGGCTTCGCGATCTCGCCGTCGCGCACGCGCTTATAACGCCGCGTCAACGCCTGGTACATTGCCGCGTAGTCATCGCCGGGTTGGATACCGCTGATGTTGAAGCGCCGGTAGTCGCTCTTCAGCGGCCCTTCGACGCCAAACACGACGCAGGACGCCACCGTATCGGTGCCGCCCGTGTGGCTGATGTCGAAGCACTCCAGGCGATTGGGGGCTTCCTCGAGATCGAACGCCTCGCGCAAATCCTCCAGGCTCGATTCGATGCCGGCGCGTGCCAACCGCCGCATGTTCAATGCCTGCTCCGCGTTGGTATGCATCATCTCCAGCCAGCGCGCGCGAATGCCGCGAACCGAGCTGCAAATGCGCACCTTGTGCGTCAAGCGCTGCGTCAAGGTCGCCTCTAGCAGCTGCATCTCGTCGAAGTCCTGTTCCACGATGATCTCCGCGGGGGCGTCGCGTTCCAAATAGTATTGCGTGACAAATGCGGCCAGAACTTCCGGCAAGTCGGCAAACGGCGCCTTTGGGAAGAATGTGGTGCTGCCTAGGCTGCGGCCCGCACGCACAAACATGAGGGCCACACAATATTCGCCGTTGGCGGCGGCAATCGCGATGACGTCGGCATCATGATCCGCGCCCGCGGTCACGATTTGTTGCGACTGGATGACCTTGAGCTTCGCCAGTTGATCGCGCAGCTGCGCGGCCTCCTCGAAGTCCAAGCGCTCGGCGGCGGCATCCATGCGCCGGCCCAACTCTTCACTGACCTCGTCATTGCGACCTTCCAGCACCTTGATCGCGGCGCTCACATCGCGCGCATAGCGCTCCTTGGAAACCAACCCCACACAGGGCGCCGTGCAGCGCTGGATTTGATACTGCAGGCAAGGCCGCGAGCGGTTCGCAAAGTAGGTGTCGTCGCAGTTGCGGATGCGAAATAGCTTCTGCAGCTGCTGCAGGGTGTCGCGAACCGCGCCGGCGGAAGGGTAAGGGCCGAAATATTTTCCCGGCTCCTTGCGCGAACCGCGGTAGAAATTCAGGCGAGGAAATTCGTGATTGGTTTCGAGGTGCAAATACGGGAAGCTTTTGTCGTCGCGCAATACCACGTTGAAACGCGGCCGATGCCGTTTGATCAAGTTGTATTCGAGCAGCAACGCTTCGGTGTCGGAGTTGGTGATCGTCACTTCCATATTGGCAGTCTTGGCGATCAAAGCCTGCACTTTGGGCTGGACATTGCTCGGCTGAAAATACGATGCGACGCGGCTCTTGAGGTTGCGCGCCTTGCCGACGTAGAGAATCTGCCCGTCGCTATCGAGCATCCGGTAAACACCCGGGCGGCCCGGAAGGCTGTCGACGAACACCTTGGCGTCGAACTGTTCGGAAACGGCGCTCATGACGCGCCACGCTTCAGGAGCGCGAGGTCCCGAGCCTTTTCGATGATTGCTTCAAACATTTCAGTGGTGAGCCGCCGGGTCTGGGTGTTGTAGCGGCTGCAGTGATACGAATCAAGCAGCAGCCGCTCCTCGCCTAGCTCATGCTGTGCGCCATGCGCAAAGCGAAATCCGGCCGGCGGTAAGCCGTAAGCGCGTAGAACGGCCACATGAGCAATCGCGCCGAGGGCGAGAATCACCCGCGCATCCGGACTTTGCCTAAGCTCGGCCTGCAGAAACGCGTTGCACTGCTTGACCTCGGCCGGCAGCGGCTTGTTTGCCGGCGGCAGGCACTTGACCGAGTTGGTGATCCGCGCGTCGATCAGCTGCAGTCCATCATCGGCGGCGGTCGATAGCGGAGCGGTCGCCAGCCCAAATTTGTACAAAGTGCGGTACAACAATATGCCGGCATGATCACCGGTAAAGGGCCGTCCGGTCCGGTTGGCCCCGTGCATCCCTGGCGCTAGACCGACGAGAACAAGACGCGCCCTCGGATCGCCGAACGGCGGCACCGGCCGGCAGTAATAATTGGGTTCCTCGGCGTGGACGGTATCCAAAAACGCGGCAAGGCGCGGGCAGCGCCTGCAATCAAGGTCGAAAATCGAGTTCATGCTCGCAGAGGTGTATCACGCTCAAGCGCAAATAAAAAACGGGCTACGCAGATCACTGCGTAGCCCGCCATCGATCGCGCTTGGACTTTGGACTAACCCGAGCGCAACTGAACCTGGCCCAGAAGGCTTGAGAACCCTGTCAGACCCCCGCATCGGGGAAAAGATTCCTCGCGGCCGCCAATATTTGCTTGGCTATCCGGGCTTAAGCGGCTTTGGGCGCCCTAAGGCTCGGCTGCGGAGAAGGTTCTTCACGGAGAATAGCATCTGCGGCCGGCGGGGCAAGCCGGCTTTTTAAAAACTGCCTTGCACCATAGAGCCTTCATCGAGGAATATTTCATAACAAACTGATTTGTATATTATTACCTCACGGCCGAGATCAATAGCGATCCCCAGAAATCCCCGGTGTCAGCAGCATTTTCATGCCGTCGCGCGCGCGAAGTGTGATCAGGCCTTGGGGCTCGACTTTGACGATGTCATCGGAGTCGCTCGAAAACATGATGCGCGCCGGATGACGGATGTCAGGATCGGCACCGATACGAGACTTTTAAGCGTAGTCATCGCGCTGAGCATCCCGTTGGATGCTGATCGATGTCCACCATATTATGTATCGACGGGCGACAGAGACAGAGTCATATCGACGATATCTGTATATAAAACAGACTTATACGAAATCATTATATAAATCACTTTAGGTATTGATCGATCCGCCCTTCGGTTGCCGGATGCCAAATCATGCGGAGATTCACCCCCGCTTCCGGCACAGCGGAGGATAATCGGGGTATGAAAAAGGAACGCGATTTGCTGCCCTGGATTTTCGGCGGCCTTTCAGCCGCCGCCATGGCTGTTGCCTTCGCAGCAGTCTCGACGCACCGAACTACGCCGGCTCTGTCGCCGCAAGTGATTGCCGCGCAGTCCCCCGCCTCGCCACCGACGCTGCCGGTGGCCACGACAGCACAACTCGCGCCGCCCCCAGTGCAACCAGATTCAGCGCCGCTGTCAGCCCCGCCACAGCCGCATACCGCGGTTGAGCCGGACGTTCAGCCAGGACAGATTTGGGAATGTACGACCAAGGGCGTGAAAACCTTTTCCAACAACCCCTGCGGCGAGAAATCGACGCTGCTTGACGTCGGTCCCATCAACACCATGCCTCCGGCCCCAACGCATTACGCGCGTGCTTATAGGCCCGACCCGCGCTATGCCGCGGGCTATCCCGATCAGGGCGCCACCGCCGACGACGATGACTATTCCGACCAGAATGCTGCAGATACGGACGGAAACTCCTACTCAACGGTCGTGGGAGTGGGCCTGATATCACGCAGGCGCGCAGAGAATATCCATCGACGGCACCCTGCGCCCACTGCGCCCGCTCATCACAACTCCGCGCCGCCGGTGCGCAGATACTGAAGCGTTTGCTCGCGCGCAGCGGCATGGCACGGGATGGTGGCTCCGAGAATGACCGGCCGCCCGGCTTGAGCAGATGATGACCCCGCAAAACCCACCTTCAAGACCGCCGCGCGAGACCTCGCCCTCTGAGGCCCGCAAGGTCGCATTGGTGACCGGAGCATCGCGCGGAATCGGCCGCACCATCGCGCTGCAACTTGCGCAGCGCGGCGTGCGCGTGGCGGTTCACTATCGCAATAATCGAGAGGCCGCGGCGGCAAGTCTGGCCTGTCTTCCGGGCACGGGGCATGAAAGCTTTGACGCGGACCTCTCCGATCCCAAGGAAGCGAGTCTGCTCTGGGGACGGGTCACCGATTCTCTCGGCGCGGTCGACATCCTGATCAACAATGCCGGACTGTATATTTTCCATCCGCCTCTGAAAACCACGTACGGCGATTGGCAATCTGCGTGGCAGCTAACACTGGCGACCAACCTCAGCGCTCCGGCAAATCTAGCGCTGCTGGCCGCGCAATGTATGGCGGCACGGCAGCAACCGCAAAGTCCGGAATTCGGCCGCGGGCGCATCGTCAATATCTCCTCCCGCGGCGCATTTCGCGGCGAACCCGATGCACCCGCCTATGCGGCAAGCAAGGCAGGGCTCAATGCGCTTTCGCAATCCCTGGCCAGAGCCGTCGCTGCGAATGCGGTGTATCTCTATTGCGTGGCGCCGGGTTGGGTGGAAACGGAAATGGCCACGAGCCATCTCCAAGGGCCGGAAGGGCAGGCAATTCTGGCGCAGCACCCCTTGGGCCGCGTTAACCGCGCAGACGAAGTCGCGAATGCCGCCGTGTACTGCGCTCTCGATGCGCCGGCGGCGATGACCGGGTGCGTGATCGACGTCAACGGCGCGAGCTATCTGCGCACCTAAAGCGGCAGGCGCGTGCAGCGTTCGCGTCCCGCCGCGCCGGCGTCACTCGGGCAGTTGCCCCCCCAGCAGATCGGCGATGGTCACCGCCCCGCTCAGTTCCAGATACGTGAACACCGGCAGCAGCAGCAACGTGATGATGGCGCCGACTCGCGCTGAACGCGCAACCCACGGAGTTTTGACATTCTTCGCGCATCGGTAAATGCCGACGGTGGCGTAGACCGAGAAGATCAAGCCGAGAATCGTATAGACCCGCATGACAAACTGGTTCTCGGGGTTGAGAAATAGCTCCAGAGATCCGTATAACAGCGAACCGCAGACGTAGTAGAGCCAAAATGCGCGCGACAGCGAGATCTTCCCCTCCAAGGGCTCCTTGACGAATTGCGTAATGGTCACGCGACGCCCGGCCGCGGAGTCTTGCCAATCCGGCGACCCGCGCCCGCGCGGCGCGCAATCAACATGGCGAGCTCCAACGCCTGCTCGGCGTTGAGCCGCGGATCGACCTGCGATTTGTAAGCGCGCGCCAGGTCGCCCTCTGTCAAGCCCCGGGCTCCACCGACACACTCGGTAACATCCTCGCCCGTGAGTTCAATGTGTACGCCGCCGAGCATCGAGCCTTCTTCATTGTGAATGCGAAATGCGGCCTCGACTTCGCCCAGAATATTGTCGAAGCGCCGCGTCTTGATGCCGCCCGCCGTGGTTTCGGTGTTGCCGTGCATCGGATCGCACACCCACAGGACCGGCGCGCCGGTGGCGCGCACCGCGCGAATCATGTCGGGCAATCGCTGTTCGATATCCTTGATGCCGAAGCGATGGATAAAAGTCAGACGGCCGGGCTGATTTTGTGGATTGAGCACGTGAATCAACTCTTGCAGCCACTCCGCGCTCATCGACGCACCCACTTTCACGCCGATCGGATTGGAGATTCCGCGAAAATACTCAACGTGCGCACCGTCGATTTTGGCGGTGCGCATCCCAATCCACGGCATATGGGTCGAGAGGTTGTACCAGCGCTTCTGGCGCTCGATGTAGCGCGTCTGCGCCTGCTCTGAATAGAGATGCAATCCCTCGTGGCTCGTGTAGAAATCGACGCGGGTGGCCGCATGCACGCTCTGCCCGCTCATGGATTCGAAAAAATCCATCGACTCGGCAATCGAATCGACGATCTGTTGGTAGGCCTCGCGCAGCGGCGCGTGCCGCAGAAAACCCAAATCCCAGTATTCCGGATGATGCAAATCGGCAAAGCCGCCGTCGATCAGCGCGCGCACAAAATTCAGCGTCAATGACGCGCGCTCATAGCCACGCAGCAGCAGCTCCGGATCGGGCTCGCGTTCCGCGGCGCTAAACCCGGGCCGATTGACGTTGTCGCCGCGATAAGTCGGCAGACTCACGCCGTCGCGGGTTTCCGTATCGGCCGAGCGAGGCTTGGCGTATTGGCCGGCGAACCGGCCGACGCGCAGAATCGGCTTCTTCAGGCCCTGCAGCAAAACCAGGCTCATTTGTAGGAGGATCTTGAGGCGCCGCGCGATATTGTCCGACTCGCAGTCTTCGAAACTTTCGGCGCAATCGCCGCCCTGAAGCAAGAACTGCTCGCCGCGTTGCGCCTGCGCCAGCTTGGCGGTCAGCGCCTCAACCTCCCAGGACACGACCAGGGGCGGCAGCCGGCTCATGGCGGCCACGGCGCGCTCCAACGCGGCCGGATCGGCATATTTGGGCTGCTGCGCGGCGGGACGGCTTTGCCAGGTCGCTGGATGCCAGTTAGTCAAGGCGGAGGTGGTCGACATGGCAACGATGCTAGCGTTGTACGCCAACCCAAGTCAAAATGCGGCCCCGCACTTTTGACCCGGGTTAAATCGAGAATCGAATCATGAAGCACAGCAAGCCGCTCGAATCCTTAGGACTTCGAGATCTCAACGCCGGCGTCTGGTCCGGCAGCCACGGCTGGAGCACCGACAGCAGTGGGCCTTTGATTGAATCGATCAACCCGGCGACCGGACAGCGCCTGGCGCAGGTGCGCGGCGCAACACTCGCGGATTACGAACACGTCATGAATTCGGCGCTCGCGGCCGCAGCCGCCTGGCGGCGCGTGCCGGCGCCGAAGCGCGGCGAAGCGGTGCGCCAAGTTGGCGAGGAGTTGCGCGCTCTTAAAGACGCCCTCGGCAGCTTGGTGTCGATGGAAAACGGCAAGATCAAGGCGGAGGGCGATGGCGAAGTGCAAGAGATGATCGATATCGCCGATTTCGCGGTCGGACAATCGCGCATGCTGTACGGCAATACCATGCACTCGGAACGCGCGCAGCATCGCATGTACGAGCAGTGGCACCCGCTGGGCGTCGTTGGCGTCATTTCCGCATTTAATTTTCCCGTGGCAGTCTGGGCCTGGAATGCATTCTTGGCCGCCATCAGCGGCAATGCGACAGTTTGGAAACCCTCGCCCAAGACCTCGCTGTGCGCGCTTGCCGTGCAACACATTTGCAATCGCGTGCTGCAGCGGCTTGAGCTACCGCCGATATTCCAGATATTCATCGATGCGGGTACCGATCTCGCCGGCCGATTTGTCGACGATCGGCGTGTCGCGCTGGTGTCCTTCACCGGATCCACGCATGTCGGAAGACAGATCGGCGTGCGCGTCGCGCAACGCCTCGGCAAGAGCCTGCTGGAGCTGGGCGGCAACAATGCATTGATCGTCGATGAACACGCCAACTTGGACCTGGCGGTGCCCGCGATTGTATTCGGTGCAGTCGGAACCGCCGGTCAACGCTGCACGACCACGCGACGCGTGCTCGTGCATCGCTCGCGTGCTGCCGAACTCGAACGACGGCTGCTCGCCGCTTACGCCCAAGTGCGTATCGGCGATCCGCTCGAGCCCGGTACCCTGATGGGACCCTTGATCGACGCGGGCGCAGTTGCGCGCTATTCCGCCGCCATCGCCGCGGCGCAGGCCGAGGGCGGGCAATTATTGCGCGGCGGAAAAGTATTGCCGGGGCCGGGCAATTTTGTCGAACCCAGCATCATTCGCGCCACGCCTAAGATGGCCGTGGTGCGCACCGAAACATTCGCACCGATTCTGTACTTGATGAGCTTTGAGACGCTCGAGGAAGCGCTGGCGCTGCAAAACTCGGTGGACTATGGACTCTCATCGGCGATATTTTCCGACAGCTTGCAGTCCACTGAACGGTTCTTGTCGGCTGACGGCAGCGACTGCGGCATTGCCAACGTCAATCTTGGAACCTCCGGCGCGGAAATCGGCGGAGCGTTCGGCGGCGAAAAGGACACCGGCGGCGGACGCGAAGCGGGCTCTGATTCTTGGAAGGCCTATATGAGACGCCAAACCAATACCATCAATTGGAGCGGACAGATGGCGCTTGCGCAGGGAATACGGTTCGACGTGTAGGAACCGCCTTGGCACAGTGAATTTGAGCGGCGCGGATGGCCACGGCCTTTCATGCAGGACGCTCAAAGTCACGGTGCCGGAGGACGAGTGTCGAGTGGCCACCATCGGTCGGGCGGCCTCATGCGCAGTCATCGACCGTAAAAACAGACGTCGCCCAACCAGGGTCATCCGGCGCGGTGATATTGACCGGCCGGAACACTCGTCAGGGAGCGTGAGAAGACTCAAGGGCCTGTTGCTTTCGGGCCTTGAGTCTCCTCATGCTCCCTGACGAACACAAAGCCGGTCAAAATCACTGCGCCGACGCGACATGTACTAACGGCTGAGCCACGCGTCAATCTCCGCGGCACGCGCACTCAAGCGCGCCGCCGAAACCGGCCCCAGTGTTTTCAATTCCTGAGCGTACAACGACACGCGATATTCTTCGATCCAGAAGCGCAATTCGGTGAGCTTCGGCGTCCAGCGCAATTCCGCGGCCAGGCGCTTTTCCAGGTCCTCGTGGCGGGCCGACCATTGCTCGAGTTCCCGCGCGATTTGACTGGACTCACTGCCGCGCACGGCGTTGCGCTGCCAGCGCCGCTGCTCCGCCTTTAGATAACGCGGCACTTGGCGCAGCCAATCCATCGGCGCCGTGTTGATGATTGCGGCGTGTAGAAGCCGCTTGAGATGCCGGCGTGTTTCCTCGGCGGCATCGGCCAAGAGGCGGACTCGCGCGTCATTGAGCGCCTGCCGCACGTCGCCCGCCTCCTTGAACCAGCTTTGGATCATCGTGCTCATCTGCTCGAGACTCGGGTAGAGGCGCTCCCGCCCCTTATCGACGGCGTCTTCAAACTCCGGACGAGTTCGGGGTGGTTCCGCCTCCGCAAAACAGGCGCCACGAAATGTCAGCTGCAACAAGGCGTCGATGAGGGCATCGCTGTCAAGGTATGGGCTGGCGCTCAGCAGCAGCGCCACGGAACTCCCGATGGACTTGGCCAGATCCCGCGATTGGCGCTCCAGGGTGGCTCGCGCCAGGCGCACGGCGCCGTCCCGCCATGTACGCTGTGCTTCCTCCGCCGACCATTCATATTGAACGTGCAATCCCGACTTGCGCTGCTCAAGCGTGGGAAACACCCAAATCGTGCCCTGTTCCAGCGCCAGAGGTTGAACCTCCGGCAATTGATCGAGCTCAAAGCGACGCCAACTGCCGAGATAGGCGGCACGCGCCTGGCGTTCGAGTTCTGCCCGGCACGCCGCCGCGCATTCGCGCCGCAACCGCTCAAGATCCGTGCCGCGCGCGATTTCCCGGCCGTCCTGGATGACGGTCAGTTGCGGCGTCAAATGAACCGGCACCGCCGAAAAATCGAAGCGCAGCAGCGATTCGGCGATGCCGCGCCGCTCCTTGAGCCACGTTTTCAAATGCAAGCTGTCCGCGCTCGCTCCCTGCGTGTTCGTCGCTCCCTGCACGTCCGCGAGAAACGCAGCGGCGGTTTCCGCCACCGGAATCAAGCTGCGGCGCGCATCCTTCGGCAGCGAACGCAGCAGCGCCTCAATGCGCGGCGCGGCCAAGCCGGGGATCGCCGCGTCAATCGCCGCGCGCGTCAGAGAAGGCAACGCCAGCAGAGGCACCTTGAGGTTGGCGCCATCCTCGGTCTCTCCGGGAGCAAAGTGATATTCCACGGGCACCGTCAGCGCCTCGACACGGGTATTCTCGGGAAATTGCGCCAACGCCTCGCTCTGCGGCTGTCGCGCGAAAATGCGCGAAGGATCAAGGGTCAGCGCCGCGCGTTGCTGCGGCGTTAGGTGTCGATTGAAATGTTCCAGGGTAGCCGCACTCGATACCTGGCGCGGCAGGTGGGTATCGTAGAACTCGACGAAGGATTCAGCGCTATGCACCAGGTCGCGGGTTCGCAGGCGCTCCTCCATCTGCTGTGCCTGTCTCACAGCGGCATCGTTCGCCAGCAACCACTCCGGCCGCCCCTTCAGCCGCTGATAGACCAAGGCTTCGCGCGAAAAAATGCGGCGCGACTCCTCGGGCGCGATGGGTCCGTAGTTCACGAGCCGGCCGGCGCTCAAAATGAGCCCCAGAAAGCTTATGCGCTCGCGGGCAACCACCTGCTCACGCGATTCGTCCCAATCCGGCTCCAAGTATTCGCGCTTCACCAGGTGCGCAGCCGAGGATTCGATCCACATGGGCTCGATTTCGGCGACACGCCGCGCGAACACGCGGGAGGTCTCGACGATGCTGGCAGCCATGACCCAGCAGGGGCGGCGTCGCGCCAGCGGCGAGCCCGGGAAGATATGAAAATGTACACCGCGCGTCCCAAGGTAGGCGCCATCCTCGCCCCGCGTTCCCACCATGGTGCAGAAACCTGCCAGCAAGGAGCGATGCACGCCCGTGTAGCTCGCTTTGGTGCCGTGCCCCACCACCCCGAGCTCGCGCGCCCGGTCCACGACCTGGGTATAGACGTCATCCCATTCTGACAGCCGCAGCACCGATAAATGCTGCTCCTTGCACCAGCGGCGCAACTCGCGCCGCGGACGTTCGCGCGCCGCACGGTAGGCACGCCAAAGTTTAAGCAGCGCGGAAAATTCCGACTTAGAGTCATCAAAGACCGCGCCCTCCGCGGGAGCCTCGCCGAGCCGCGCATCGGGCACGCTCAAACCCGCGACGATCGCCAGCAGCTCGCTCTCTGCGTGAAAACGCTTGCTCTCGAGCAAGGCTCGGCCTAAGCGCGGATCGAGCGGCAGCCGGGCCATGGCCCGGCCGCGGCGCGTGATACGCCGATCGTCATCGAGCGCCTGCAGCTCCTGCAACAACCGATAGCCATCGTTGAGCGCGCGCGAATCGGGCGCATCGATGAAAGGAAAATCCTCTGCCTGTCCCAATCCATCCGCGGCGAGGCGCAGCAGCAGCGCAGCGAGATTGGTGCGCAAGATCTCGGGCTCCGTGAAGGCCGCGCGCTGCTCAAAATCCTCTTGGCTGTACAGGCGCATGCACAAGCCGGCGGCGAGCCGGCCACAACGGCCTTTACGCTGATCGGCGCTGGCGCGGGACACCGCTTCGATGGGCAGGCGCTGCAGCCGATTGCGCACGCTGTAGCGGCTGATACGCGCCAGCCCGGAGTCAATGACGGCGCGGATGCCCGGCACCGTGATCGATGTCTCGGCCACATTGGTCGACAACACAATCCGCTGTCGCGAGCCGCGCTGAAAAATCTTGCTCTGCTGCTCCCATGACAAACGCGAATACAAGCTCAATACCTCGACGCGCGTTCCCAGTTCGCGCTCGAGCAGCTCGCCGACATCGCGAATCTCGCGCTCCCCCGGCAGAAACACCAGGATGTCGCCGGTGCCGATCTCTCCGGGCTCGGTGGCGATTTCCTGATAGGCCTCGAGCACCGCCGACGGCAGATCGGGATCTTCATCACTTTCTTCGGAATCCCGATAGCGTACTTCGATGGGATAGCTGCGGCCGTTGACGGTGATGATCGGCGCGTCGTCGAAGAAGCGCGACACCCGTTCAACATCGAGAGTCGCCGAAGTCACGATGAGTTTTAGCTCCGGCCGGCGCGGCAGCAGCCGCTTGAGCACGCCCAGCAACAGGTCGACGTTGAGGGTCCGCTCGTGCGCCTCATCGACGATCACTGTGTCGTAACGGCGCAGCATGGGATCGGAGGCCAGTTCGGCCAGCAGCAGTCCGTCAGTCATGAGCACGAGGCGCGTCGCGTCCGATACCTGGTCGGCGAAGCGGACTCGGTACCCCACGCTGCGTCCGACCGACTGGCCCAATTCCTCCGCCACGCGTGCAGCCAAAGCTCGCGCGGCGAGACGCCGCGGTTGCGTGTGGGCGATCAGCCCCGTCGTACCCCGACCCACTTCCAGACAGTACTGGGGCAACTGCGTGCTCTTACCGGACCCCGTATCTCCGGCAACGATGAGCACTTGCCGATCCGCCAGCGCTGTTAGGATCGTCTCGCGCTGGGCCGTTATGGGCAGTTCCGGATCGTGCTTGAACTGCAATTGCAGCGCCGCGCGCGCCGCGGCACGCCGCGCAGCGCTGTCGTCGTCGATCATCGCTTACTCGTCACGCTTGACTGCTTGCCAGAGGTCCTCTTGGGCCGCCAGATCCAACTCAGAGAACACTTGTCCACGCTTCGCCGCCAGCGATTCCATGCCGCGGAAGCGGCGCTCGAATTTGGCGTTGGCGGCGCGCAACGCCGCCTCGGCATCCACTTCCAGCTTGCGCGCCAGATTTGCGGCGGCAAACAGCAGATCGCCGACTTCCTCGAAAACCTCGGCCGAAGCCTTAGGCGAGGCGCGCGACGCGGCGCCTGATGCGCCCTGCGACGCGGCGCGCACCTCCAACAGCTCCTCATCCACCTTGTCGGCGCACTGGCCGGCGTGCTCGAAATCAAATCCGACGCGCGCGGCGCGCTTGCTGAGCTTGTAGGCGCGCAGCAGTGCCGGCAATGCGTGCGGCACACCGTGCAGCGCCGATACCTCACCCGCGCCGCGCTCCTCAGCCTTGATATTCTCCCAAGCGGAGGATTGTTCGGCGACGCTCAAGGGCCCGCCATTGCCAAACACGTGGGGATGGCGGCGCGTGAGCTTGTCGCAAATCGCGCCCGCGACAGCTTCGAAATCGAACTGTCCCGACTCGCTTGCCATCTGCGAATGGAACACGACTTGGAACAACAGATCGCCCAGTTCGTCCTTGAGGCTACCGAAGTCGCCGCGCTCGATGGCGTCAGCCACTTCATAGGCTTCCTCAATGGTATAGGGCGCGATGCTCGCGAAGGTTTGTTGCCGATCCCAGGGGCAGCCCTCAGCCGAGCGTAGCCGGGCCATGATCGCGAGCAGTTCGGCCATGCGAGCGCTCATGACGGCGGCACGATGCCCGCCCGACGCTCAGGCGGTTGCCGTTGCATCAGCCGCGTTCTCAAGGTCATCAGCATTCCCGCAGTGGCGCCCCAGATATTGCGCTCGCCGTAGGGTATGTCGTGAATATCGATCGTCAGCTCGCCAATCTTACGCTGGCGCGATTTGTGATTGGCGGCATCCAGTATGTAGTCGAGCGGCACTTCGAAGACATCATGAACCTCGGCGGCGGCGATTTTCAGCTGGTAGCGGGGATTGACGAAACCCACCACCGGCGTCACTCGAAACCCCGAGATCACGACGTGATCGGGCAAATAGCCGGCAAATTCCACCAGCTCGGAGCTTAGGCCAATCTCTTCGAAGCTCTCGCGCAGCGCCGCGTGCCAGGCATCGGCATCCTGGGGTTCGATGCGTCCCCCCGGAAAACTGATCTGTCCGGCATGATCTTTCAGCGTGCTCGCGCGCTGTGTCAGCAATACCGTCATGCCGGTATTGCGCTCCACCAGCGGAATCAGCACCGCCGCCGGCGTGCGCCGTGTCGTCAATGTCGCCCGCACGCGCGCGGCGACCTCCGGCGGTGCTGCGCTAAGCCAGTGCATGTCTTCCTCAGGCGTCGAAGGCTTTAGATCCAGCGCATCGCGGATCTGCTGTTTGGTATAGAGCGATTCCATCGGTAAATTTAGCCGCCGGCACCCTTGATGCCTCCCTCGGTGAGGGATTTCGGATCCAATAGCCGCCGCAGCTCTTCAGGGTTCAAGCCGGTCATTTCCGCGGCGACATCCAAAATGGGCCGCCCTTCCCGATAGGCTTTTTTCGCAATCGCGGCGCCCTTCTCGTAGCCGATGATCGGATTCAGCGCAGTCACCAGAATGGGATTGCGCGCGAGCGCATCTTGGATACGTTCACGGTTCACGCTAAATCCGGCGATTGCGTGATCCGCCAGATTGCGGCAGCCGATGGCAAGGATCTCCATACTCTGCACAAGATTGTAGGCAA
>Ga0307474_10001183_pt1 | contig 19059 bp, 18 predicted proteins | sample atmos_gasesECM1C_2_FD_203312 | JGI IMG/M metagenome (GOLD analysis project Ga0307474, IMG submission 203312) | Hardwood forest soil microbial communities from Morgan-Monroe State Forest, Indiana, United States - atmos_gasesECM1C_05 | ecosystem: Environmental > Terrestrial > Soil > Temperate... | reverse complement strand
CGGGATCAAAATCGCAAGCGCGCCGCCATAGGCGACGCCTCCGAACGTTCCGATCAGATAATCGCTCGCCACCTTCACCGAGCGGCCCAGGCTCATCTGGGTCACGATCAGCGAGGTCAAAACCGCCCAGAGCGGCAGATGCAGGTGCAAGGCTTGCGCCAGCGCCAGCGCCGACACCGCCGCGACGGTAACCCGCAGCGCCAGTATCAGCTGAAGGCGGTAGCGGCGGACGCGCTCGCGGATTTGCGTCACCAGTTGGGCAATGCGGTTTTCTTTATGCGACATGCGGACTCGGGAAGCGGACTGCGGTCAGAAGAATAAAGCTCGCCTTTCGGTATGTCTCTACCAATCAGATCGGTTCGGAGGTGACGCGGTACGGAGATCGCAAATGCTTTCGCATCCAACAGGCGTGAGCGAAGACTGAGTATCAGGTTCGTATCGTGCGCTGCATCGACCCCGCCCTGTGTGCTCTTCCGGTGACATTGATTCAGATTCTGAGGTGCGATCAAGATTTGCCACAATCGTGGTTGGCGCGGTTGCTAGGTTGTTGACCCACACTCATTGTGCGACTCGACCACGGATGCAAATGGCGGAGTCGAAGGAGGTACGGTGAAGGCAATGATCAAGCCGGTCGCAGGACGCGCCGGCTCTGACTCCCGCTCCATCGCCTCGGCGCTGGGTCCGCTGTTTCGATCTACTCTTATCGTCACCTCGATTGCGGTTGGATCCATTGCGGCCCTACCGGAGATCGCCCGAGCCGATGAAGGCGGCGTCAGCTTCTGGATCCCGGGATTTTTCGGCAGCCTCGCGGCCGTGCCGGGGCAGCCGGGATGGTCGGTCACCGAAATCTATTACCATGACTCGGTTTCGGCCAGCGGCAACGTGGCGCTCGCAAGGGCGATCGAGATAGGCCAAATACGCGGCAGTCTCAACGGGACGGTGAACGCCAATGTCAATGCCAATGTCAATTTGGGCTTCGTCGCGGCGACCTATGTCTTTGCAACGCCGGTGCTGGGCGGTCAGGCGTCTGCCAGCCTGTTGGGAGCCTACGGCAATAATTCCACATCGCTGGCGGGATCGTTCACGGGAACAGTGACGGGACCGGGCGGTGGCACATTTCCCTTCTCGCTCTCCGACCAAATCAACAGCTCGCTGACGGCTTTCGGCGACCTGGTCCCTCAGTTCGCGCTGAAGTGGAATTCGGGTGTCAACAACTACATGACCTATGTCACCGCGGACCTTCCCGCCGGTGCCTACCAGTCGACCCGTCTTGCGAATTTGGGAATCGGGCACTGGGCGATCGACGCCGGCGGCGGCTACACCTATTTCGACCCCAAGACCGGGCACGAATTTTCGGCGGTGCTCGGATTCACATATAACTTCATCAATCCCGCGACCCAGTATCAGAACGGCGTCGACATGCACCTCGATTGGGGCGCGTCGCAATTCCTGACCAAGCAGTGGCAGGTCGGGCTCGTCGGTTACGTCTACCAGGAGGTCGGTTGCGACGGCGGCTCGGGCGATCGCGTCGGCTGCTTCCAGTCCCGGGTGCTCGGCGTCGGTCCGCAGGTCGGCTACATTTTTCCGATCGGCGACAAATGGCAGGGTTATCTCAATCTGAAAGGCTACGGCGAATTCGACGCGGCAAATCGGCCCTCGGGCTGGAACGTCTGGTTGACATTCAACCTTTCACCCGCGGCGGCAACGCCGCCTTCATCCTCAAGGCCGATGTTCACGAAGTAGCACCGTCCAGTTCCGAAAATCGTCGCGCCGGCCGGGAGCGGTTGCTGTCTGTCGTCAGGACGGCCTTGATTTTGATCTTGCCAAGGCGGCGGCTAATGCCGCAAAGATCAACCCGCCAATTGGCGGCGGATCAAGATCAACAAGGTCCACGCCATCGCCTGCAGAGACCGAGGCGGGGAATCGGATGCTGGGAATCTTGGGTCTGGGCTTTCTGCTCGGGATGCAGCACGCGCTCGAGGCCGACCACATCGCGGCCGTATCCAGCATCGCCGCGCGGCGCACCGAGGTCTCCGACATCGTCAAACATGGCCTGACCTGGGGATTTGGTCACACGCTGACGCTCTTCGTGTTCGCCGGCGCCGCCATCCTCCTCGGTCATGCGATTCCGCAACAGATGTCACGACCTCTGGAGACAGCCGTCGGCGTCATGCTGGTTGGTTTGGGCGTGCATGTGCTGTGGCGCCTGTGGCGTGACCGGGTACACTTCCATTCCCATCGACACGACGACGGTGTCTTGCATTTCCATGCCCATGGGCATGCCAACGAGAGGATTCCGCATGCAAACAGTGCGCACCGACACGCGCATGGCTTCCGCTGGCGCACACTTGTTGTCGGATTGATGCACGGCATGGCTGGCTCCGCCGCGCTTTTGATCCTTGCGGTGTCGCAGGTCTCCAATCCGCTCTCAGGCATGCTTTATGTATTTCTGTTCGGCATCGGCTCGATGCTGGGGATGGGAGCGCTGACGTCAATCATCGCGGTGCCGCTGGCCGTATCTGCGCACAGGCTGACCTGGGCCAATCGCGGCGTGCAGTTCTGTGTTGGCGTGATCACCATCGCCATCGGCGCCATGACGATACACACGACGCTACTGGCGTAAGAATGCGACGGAGCCTTGCCTCTGGACGCGGAATCTCGAGATTTTCGGGTCTGTCGCTAGTGTGGCGGTTCAGAAGTCCGCATCATTGCAGCTCGCGACTTCGTCATGCGGACTTCTGAACCAAAGCCACACTAGTGGAGTGGATTTGACATTCGCAAAGCGCCGTCCAGGTGGATGGCGAGCATCTTCTTCCACTCGGCAAGAGAAAACTCGTGCAGCGGACGAACGATCTGAATCCCGGCGTTGCTGACGAGGATGTCGACTTTGCCGTAGGTTGCAACCGTGCTGCTGACGCCTTCTTCCACGGCCGCTTCATCGCTCACATCCATCGCCACCGCCAGCGCGGTGTGGCCGGCGGACGTGAATTCTGTCACCGTTGCCGCTGCAGCTTGCAGCATCAGATCGGCGATGACGACCTTCGCTCCTTCCTCGGCAAAGCGGCGAGCGATCTCCTTGCCGATGCCGCTCGCCGCGCCGGTGATGATCGCGACCTTGTCTTGCAATTGGGGCATTTCATTCATCCTCTCGCAGGGCGGCGGGCCGTTTCCGCGAGATAGTCGTGGACGACTTCGCCGAGGTCGAGCGTGAGATCGGCGATCAGGTGGACGCAGGAAATCACTTCGCGCACCGGCAGCTCGGCAACCGGTGCGAGCCCGTGCGGATACAGCGACAGTGCCGCAGGACCGGTCCACGCGCCTTTGAGCACAATGTCACGCAAGTAGTAGCGCACCAGTTCGCAGATGCGCGGCGAGCCATCGACATGCGGGATGATCTTGAGCAGGAAGCCTGGCTCTTCCAGCGCCTGCATCACTATCCCGGGGGCGAGCGCCTTGTGCTTGTAGCCCATCGTGCCGATCGCAACCCGGGTCGGGCCGAAATCGAGCGTGCCTACCAGCGTGTCTCGTTCCGCCCTCAAGGTCGGCGAGGCCAGCTTCTTGGGAAAGCCCCAGAGCTCGCGCCCGCCGGCGATCGGTGGATCATCGTCCAGAAACATCGAATGGACGTAGCCACCGGCCTGTCCATGCAGCCGCACCGGGATCACCTGGCCGGATTCGGTATAGTCACCGAATCCGGTGCTGTTCGGCATTCGGATGAATTCGTATTTGACGATGGCATCGTCGAACTGAAGCGGCTCGGGCACCACGCGCCGCAGCGCCTCGCGGTCCGTGCGGTAGGTGATGATCATGTACTCCCGATCCACGAACCGGTAGGGGCCAACGGGGTAGCTGGGATTATGGTGCGGCATCGCGAACGCGGTTTTGCGCAGGTCTTCGGCCTTCATCGGGTCGCTCCTTCGCGTGGCTTTCGATTTTTCATAATGTCGGGAAAAACGGGTGAGGTCGCGATTTCAACCGAGATAGTCGTGGACAACCTCGCCGAGGTCGAGGGTGAAATCGGCAATCAGATGGACGCATGAGATCACCTCGCGCACCGGCAGCTCGGCAACAGGTGCGAGCGCGTGCGGATACAAGGCCAGCGCCGCAGGACCGGTCCAGGCGCCTTTGAGCTCAATGTCACGCAAGTAGTAGCGCACGAGCTCGCAGATGCGAGGCCTGCCGTCGACATGCGGAATGATCTTGAGCAGAAAGCCCGGCTCTTCCAGCGTCGGTAACACGACCTCGGGCGCCAGTGCCGTGTGCTTGTAACCCATCGAGCCGATCGCCGCGCGGACAGGGCCGAAGTCAAGCGAGCCGACGAGGGTGTCGCGTGCGACGTTCAGGTTTGGCGCGGCGAGCTTTTGAGGAAAGCCCCAGAGCTCGCGGCCGCCAGCGATCGGCGGATGGGCATCCAGGAACATCGCGTGGGTATAGTTGCCCCTCTGGTGTCGGAAACGAACCGGAATCACCTGCGCCGACCCCGCGTAGCTGCCAAAGCCGGTACTGTGAGGCATTCGGATAAATTCGTATTTGACCGTCGGCTCAATGATCTCGAGCGGCTCCGGTACGATCTTCTCCAGTGCCTCGCGGTCGGTGCGGTAGGTGATGATCATGTATTCCCGGTCCACGAACCGGTATGGACCGATCGGATAGGACGGGCTGCAGAGGGGCATGGCGAACGCCGTATTCCTCACGTCTTCGCTTTTCATGGCCTAGTGCTCCGATTCCGAAGTTCGCAAATATTCGCGGGCCGCCTCTGATGCGAACTTCGGTATCAAAGGAGCACTAGCAAGTTAATGGTTGCTAGTGCGGTTTTTGAATTTGAAGTTCCTATGCCGAGGTTGCAGCAGCACTGATAGGAACTTCAAATTCACCGCACTAGCCCTTGTCGGAATGCGGCGTTTGCAGCAGGCTTTGGGAGTGTTCGACTGGTTTGTGCCTCAGCACATCGAAGGTACGCGCGCCGATGTCGGGCGGCATTGGGACAAGCCAGGGCGAGGCAAGAAGCGTCGTTTGTGCGTCAGACAATCCCTGCGCCCAGCGCGCGCGCATCGTGGCGCGACTGAATTCGTAGTCCTTCGAGAACCCCTGGGTATCGGCTGGCCTATAAATCAGCTGCACGATATCCATCGTGGTTACGCATCCGAAATTATACAGAAACTTCGCTTCCGGCGTGGCCCGGAGGTTCTCGGGCAGCTGATCCCAGAGACTGTTGATGTTGTGGCGGACGTCATGCATCGTGCGAAGCGTGTCGGTAGCCGCGCGGGTTCTGCTGGAATAGCGGATGTCTTTTTCGCGCTCGTTGACCTCCTCAAGATTGGTCGGCCGTTGCCCGCTGGCGTGAAACAGGTCGACCTGAAACGTCAGCCGGCTGCGGCGCGGGATGTACTCGATCACGTATTGCAACGGGGTGTTGGAGACGAGCCCGCCATCCCAGTAGAACTCGCCGTCGATTTCCACGGCGGGGAAGCCGGGTGGCAAGGCACCGCTGGCCATGACATGCTCCGGCCGAATGGCGATATGGGCGTTGTCGAAGTAGGCGAAATTGCCGGTCCGCACGTTCACAGCGCCGACGCTGAAGCGGATTTCGCCAGAGTTGATGCGGTCGAAATCAACCACTCGTTCCAGCGTTTCTTTCAGCGCGGCCGTATCGTAATAGCTGGTCGATGCCGCGCCGAGCATCCAGTGCAGCGGCGGATGCGGCGAGAAGAATCCGGGCTGCCCGAACATCAGCGCATTGAGCGAACTGGCGCGGCGATGATCGCCTAAGGCGCCCGAGAGGATCGGCCATAACGAGGATGGCGCGGTGATCCCCTCCCAGAAAGCCTTCAAACGCTCAACGCGGTTTTCCGGCGCGTTGCCGGCGATGATCGCGGCGTTGATCGCGCCGATCGAAATCCCCGCCACCCAGTCAGGCAGATATTCGGATGTCGAGAGTGCCTCGTAGACGCCGGCCTGGTAGCTGCCCAGCGCGCCGCCGCCTTGCAGTACGAGCGCAACCTTCTTGTCGTAGGATGCCGGACGCGCGGGCACCTGCTGCTCAGCCATGTTCTTTCCCCCGATCAAAGTTTCTTGGAGTTTACAGCCTTGCCTGTCCCGTGTGCGCGATAAATCGCAGGGATCGCCGGGCCGGCCGTCATCTTTGTCACCCGTATTTTTCCGACGCCTAGGCCTTCTCGGCGTGACTGGTGCGAAGGTTAGGCCATCGCACCCGCTGTCGAGGAGATCGGTCAAATCGTCGATTTATTCCGCGGGAGACGAAATTTTTGCGTAGCCTCAAGGCATCTGCCGGCGTGCGCGAACTCTGCAGTAACGCTTTTTTTGCCTTAGCTGGTCTTCTTACACTAGCGCTTTTGCGCTTGCTTCTTGCGGCTTTTGATCCGGTCGAGATTGTTCCTTCGCTCGGATTCGGGCTTGGTGATTTCGACGGATTTCCCCGATTGGTTGCCCGGGTTGAAATGATACTTGCCAGGCGGCTTTTCGCCCGGCTGCTTCTCCTTGGGGTTCTTGTTGTTACCCATCGAAATGCTCCCTTGAATCACAAACGATAACGGTGTCGCAGGGGAGGCGGTTCCGCTCTCGCTTTCCGAAAGCTTCACGACGCGCGCTGGCGCAAAAAATGCCGCAGCAACCGGCGTTTGCCCTTGCGCGGAATGAGGTCGACGTCGCGCACGAGCTTCGCGCCACCCTTGCGCCGCTCCAATACGATCTTGCGGCTGTGAAATGCCTCCAGCTCCGCGCGATGCGCTACGCTGATGATGGTCGCCTTGGGCAATTCGCGCGTGACCATCTCCATCATCTTGTCCTGGCTCTTGTCATCGAGTGCCGACGTGGATTCATCGAGCACGACGATGTCAGGGTTGTGCAAAATTAGCCGCGCGAAGGCCAGGCGCTGCTTTTCGCCGCCGGAAAGCGTCTGGTCCCACGGGCCTTCCTCTTCGATCTTTTCTCTCAGATGATTAAGGCCGACCTTTTCCAGGGCTTCACCGATCTCTTCGACCGTCCAGCTGTCGGCCGAACCGGGATAGGCGACGGCGCGGCGCAAGCTGCCCGAAGGCACGTACGGAGTTTGCGGCAACATGAAGAGACGTCGATCCGTATGCAATGTCACGCTGCCGCCGCCCCATGGCCACAAGCCGGCGATGGCGCGCACCAGCGTGCTCTTGCCGGTGCCCGATTCGCCTGCGACCAGAAGCCGCTCGCCCGGCTCGATCACGACTTCGGTTTCTGACAGCACCGCCGTTCCGTCGTCGAGCGTGACCGATAGATCGTGCAGCTCGAGCATGGCATCGCCGCTGCTTTCACCGCGCTTGATCCGACCGACGCCGTCGCCCTGCTCGGCGCGCTCGAGGCTGTCGAGCGACATCATGAGCGAAGCGATGCGCCGGGCGCAGGCGTTCCAATCCGCCAGACTCGGATAATGGTCGACCAGCCAGCCGAAGGCGCCTTGCACGATCGTAAACGCGGATGCGGCCTGCATCACTTCGCCGAGTGTCATGTGGCCTTCGAGGAATTTCGGCGCGCAGAGCAGGAGGGGTACGACCGGGGCGACCAGGCCCGAGCCCTGCGACACCAACGTTGTGCGCATATGTTGGCCTGCGAGTCGCGCCCACTGCCGCAGCACTCCTCCAAATACCTTGTCGATGCCGTCGCGCTCCTCTTCTTCTCCGCCAAGCAGCGCAATGCTTTCACCGTTTTCACGCACGCGGGTCAGCGTGTAGCGAAATTCCGCCTCGGCCTGGTTCTTGTCCTCGGATATCTGGACGAAGCGCCGCCCGATCGCCACGATCGAACCGGATGCGATCGCAGCGTACAGCACGGCCGCGATCACGAGAAAGCCCGGTATCGTGATCGTACTGCCGGCGAAGACGAGCGTGAGCGCGCCGCCGATGGTCCAGAGCACGACAATGAAGGTCGCGGCCGACAGCAATGCAGACGTCACGCCGGCGAGGAAGTCGACAGGCGAATCAGTCGCGATCCGCAAATCCTCGGCAATCCGGTATTCCGGGTTCTTGTGATCTCCGCTGACCAGATTGAGCTGATAGTACCTGCCGTTGGCGAGCCAGCGCGTCAGCACCGCGTGGGTGAGCCAGGCTCGCCAGCGGCGCTGGATCGCCATCCGCACGAACACTTGCGCCACCCCAAGGGCAACGCTGCAGACCGCAAGCGGGAAAAAGATCCCGGAGAGATGGAAGACGGCTCTCGCATCGTGCTTCTCGATGGCATCGAAGATCGCGCGATTCCAAACGTTGATTCCATACTGGAAGCCGACGGTCGCGACGATCAGTACGACGAGGCCGACCGAGAGCGGCCACGCCAGGCGGTAACCGTTCTTGCCCCAAAATCCTCTCGCGCTGAGCCAGAAACGCCTCAGCAGATATTCCCTGCGTGCCGCCTCGGCTTCTTCCGGCGAAAGACCCGGCTCCGGCTCAAGCACCTCCGGCGGCGGCTCCGCCTCGCCACCGGCCTCGATTCCGACTTTGACGATGGCAGGCTTGTCTCCGCGCGGTTTGCGCCTTGCGACCGGCTCCTTCATCGGTGAGTAACGTAACCGAGTTCCATTTGGTTCCGCGGGGCGCCATGTGAATGAAGCGGCAGGCAGCCTGTTTCGTCAGGCGCTATCCTGCATCCGCAGTCAGAAGCCAGAGAATGCGGGCCGAGACGTGAAGGCCAAAAATTCAGCGTGCTCGCGGGAATGGTCTACCTTGAGCTGCAACAAAAGGGAGCGGCTGATTGTCTCAGCCGCCCCCTTGACCGAGTTCTCGCCGGAATGGGGGGACCTAGGCCGCCCGTCGATCCATGTTCTGAGCCATGCTCTTTGCGGTGTCGTTGGTCACCTTGAGCGACATGTCGGCGATTCGCTGGCTACTCTCCATCGCGCTTTCGACCGATTCCCGCATGAAATCGCTCTGCACGGCCGCAACATCCTGCGGCGTCCGGCATCGCCACAACTCGTTCATGCGTTCCATGCTGTTCTCGATCTGATGCCGAAGGAAGGCGAAATATTCCTGGGACATTCCTTGCATCCCTTTGGCCAGCGCGGTCGAGGAATGGAGAATGGTCGCAGCATTGCGTGCAGCTCGTTCGGATGATTGCTGCACTTCATTTCCCGAAAGGCCGAGCGCGCGGCTGACGTGATCCGTGGAGCGGCCCATCACCGCTGTCGCCATGTCCAGACTGAAGCGCAAGGTGGATTGCAAGGTCTCGGCATTTTGCTGAAGCAGATTGGCGCCGGCCCGCGCCACCTCCTGACCGGCCTCAACCGCCGTTTCCCCCATGCGCCTGGTCTGATCGGCCGTCTTTTCGCTCATTTGCCGAACTGCGTCCGGGGCGGCTTGATTGGACTTATCTTCGTGGCGTGAGTTTGCCATTTTGTTGCCTCCGCGTTGTACCGGTTATGGTGATGAGAGTTCGGATTCCAGTGCGAACCAGCTAGCTGAGCGCAGGTGCAATCCATCTCGTCAAACGCGCCTCCTTCAAAACTGTTCCGGAAATACAGCCGGCAGGTTTGTTGTCACGGGAACCGTGGTTCGAGACGCGGCTTGTTCGCAAGGTTGCATGCTGAAACAACGCCCTTCGGGGTTTGTTCGAGCGTATGATTTTGAACCTACGGCGAAAAGGTCACCCAATGTCGACGATGGAATTCGTGTTCGCGATCATCGTCATAGTTCTGATTGTTTTGCCTGCCGCCAATCTTGGACTGGCGCGGCTGGCGGAGATAAGGAACCCGCCGATCGGAAAGTTCACCGAGTGCGACGGTGTCCGACTCCATTACATCGATTATGGCGATATTGGCGCGCCATGTGTGGTGCTGTTCCATGGCAATGGCGGAATGATCCAGGATTTCACGATCAGCGGCTTGGTTGCTGCTCTCGCAAACCGCAACCGGGTCTTATGCTTCGACCGGCCGGGTTTCGGCTATAGCGAGCGGCCGCGTTTACGAATCTGGACGGCAACGGCGCAAGCCCGGCTATTTGCGAAGGCGCTCGATCAACTCGGGGTGCGCAATCCCGTGCTACTGGGCCATTCATGGGGCACGCTGGTCGCGATCGCACTCGCCATTCGCAACGAGCGCAGTGTTGCTGGACTTGTGCTTGCGTCCGGTTACTACTTTCCAACCCTGCGATGGGACGTCTGGATCACGTCGGGTCCGGCGATCCCGATTCTGGGCGATATTTTTCGTTATACGATCGCGCCGGTCATATCGTGGCCGATCATTCCCGGCATGCTCCGCAAGCTTTTCGCGCCCCGAGCGGTGCCTGAAGAATTTACGAAGAATTTTCCTGTCTCGCTGGCGGTCCGGCCCAGACAGTTGCGAGCAACGGCGGAGGAAAGCGCCTTGCTTGTTCCGGCAGCCGCCGGGTTCCAAAGCCGCTATTCGAACCTTCGCTGTCCGGTCCGCATCTTCCATGGAACACAGGACCAGGTGATCGAGGCGGAACAGGCGCGGCGTCTGCAAAGGGTGCTGCCTCATTCTCTCCTGCATCTGGTGGAGAATGCCGGCCACATGGTGACTTATGCCGATACCGAGGCCATTGCACAGGCCGTTGCCAACCTGAACGGCGCCGCTATGCTGTGAAGGATGCAGGGTTTATTGCCCGCCCCTTGAAATGGAAATCCGGCCGGGATTGAGGGCGCAAGGGGCTGATCTTGCGAGTCATGTCGGGATGAAAACTGGATCCTGGATCATCATCGGCGTGCTGCTGGCGCTCCTCGCCGCGGCGATTTGGTTCGGCTATGAGGGATTGGTAACCAGTCCCGACGTTGAGGTGCCCGAGCAAGGCTACATCGCCATGGGGCTCGGCGTCTTTTTCTCTCTCGTCGTAGGCGTTGGATTGATGACGCTCGTCTTTTACTCAAGTCGCGCGGGCTATGACGAGCGTGCCCACCGATTCGACGAGCGCGACGGTTCCTCGGGCCCGTCCGAACAGCCATAACGCGGCCGGCCCTCAAGGATCGGCGTCCCGGGGACGTTTCCAGCGAGGCCTTCAGGAAGCCGGAATTTTTCAGGATTTTCGGGGTGTGATACTCTTGGCTTTTCAGGGATATCCGTCGGTGGACAAAGACATCCTGCATGAACTGGAGAAGCGTCTTGGACCACTTCATGCCAGGCAACGCTTGGGAATCGAACGGGACCACGAAGCGCAGGTTTTTGGCCAGGGACTGCTCCTCTTCAATCTCGAGAACGCTTCGCTAGCGCCCTCGATCATCGAAGGCGCGCTCAAACTGTCCGGGCTTTATTGGCGCGCGCGCCGCAATGCGCAGCGCGTCACGGTCAGGCAACAGGAACTGAAATTTTCTGCGCTGCCAAAATCGTTCGACGGCTACACCATCCTCCACATCAGCGACATGCATGTCGAGATGAGCGAAGCCGCGATGGAGCACCTGATCAAGATCGTCCATGGCATGAGTTACGATCTCTGCGTGCTGACGGGCGACTATCGGGCCAAGACCTTTGGGCCGTTCGATGCGGCGTTGCTGGGCGTGGAAAAGGTTCGAGCCTATCTGAAGCCGCCGATCTTCGGGGTGCTCGGCAACCACGATACGGTCCAGATGGTGCCGCAGCTCGAGGCCATGGGCATACGCATGCTGATCAACGAATGCGAAGTGCTCGCGCGCGGCAGCGAGCGCATTTATCTTGCCGGAATCGACGACGCGCATTTCTACAGGGTCGACAACATCGAGAAGGCCGCCTCGCAAATTCCGTCAGACGAGTTCTCGATCCTGTTGTCGCATACGCCGGAAATCTATCGTCAGGCCGCGCACGCCAATTTCAATCTGATGCTGTGCGGCCATACGCATGGCGGTCAGCTCTGTCTGCCGGGCTCGATCCCAATCAAGCTGGAGGCCGTCTTGCCGCGACGCATGGGCGCGGGCGTCTGGGAGCATTGCGACATGATCGGATACACCTCGCGCGGTGCGGGGTCGAGCGTCGTTCCCGTGCGTCTGAACTGTCCGGCTGAAATCACCCTGCATCGCCTTCGGCGCGGCTGAGTAGCCCGGGCCGGCCCTTGCGTGGCAGGCACGCGCCTTGTTTAGTACGGTCGGTCGCGCAGACGTAGCCAATATAGAAGGCGCGACAGGACCAGTTCGCCGACAAAGAAGATCGCGACCCCAAGCACAATGTCGGTGGCCGTCAATGAAAGGGCGTTGGCACAGGCAAGCATCGGCAATAGCGATTCGGGAATCTGGTCGAGGCCGAGCGCCTGGCTGCTCGAGGGAAAATTCAGCCGGCGCTTTGCGAAACTGGAAATCAGGTCGCCCGCCATCGCCGCCGCGGCCACCGTCGCGCCGACGCTCGGGTGAAGTCCCAGCAGCGGCGCCGCCGCCGTCGTTACGACAATCGAAACCACAATGCCGCGAACGGTCTTCGAGGGGCCGAAGAGTGGCCGTCCATCGGGCAGCTTTGTGCCGCCATCGAGGGGGTATGAAAATCGCGGGCCAAGTATTTTCTTCGCGACGATCGGCGTGCCATTGGCGAGCGTCAACAGCACAAGAAGCGTCACGACCGGCAGGAAATGCATGACCGAAAGCCTATCTCACTTTGCTGTCGCTGTAATATGCTTCGTCGGTCCATTCACACCTGTTCGAAACAACGCGGCAAGCCACAGAGAGGAAAGCCATGTCGGCAGAAATCAACATTTACAATCCTGAGGCACTTGGCGCGCCGATGGGGCAGTACAGTCATGTCACGCGGGTGAAGGCGAACGAGTTTCTGTTCGTCGCCGGCATGCTGTCGGGCGATGCCAAGGGTAATATCATCGGCGAGGGCGATTTCGACGCCCAGACGGCACAGGTATTTCGTAACATCGAGGCGGCGCTGAAATCGGCGGGCGCCTCCTTTGCGAATGTCGTTCAGTTCACGACCTATCTCGTCCATTCCCAGGATATTGCGAAATTCATGGCCTTCCGCCTGCGTGAATTTCCAAAGATGTTCCCGAATGGCAAGTACCCGCCGAACACGCTGTTGATGGTCGATCGCCTGGTGAAGGAATCTTTTCTGGTCGAGGTGCAGACGGTCGCGGCAATCTAGATTGCGAGTGGCCGCTGGCGCGCCTTGCTTCGGATTCAATACCGCATCTCAGCCTGCGTCCGCGGCGTAGCCGAGATCGCAATATTTTTCCGGATCATTTAAGGCTCTCGCTGGGAGGCCATATCGGCTGCGCAATTCGAGGACGCAGGCAAGTCCTGCGCGGTCGATATCGCAATTGCGGAAAAAGCCTCTGACCGGATCAAGCAGCTCCGCGTAGCTTGCTTGCGCGATTTCGCCTGTCATCTGCGGAAGATTCCGGCGCAGGATTTCGATCGCCTCCGTCCGGTTCGAAGGCTCGTACAGCCAGGCGATCGAACGGCGGTAGGCTTTTATGAAGCCGAGAACTTTCGAACGGTTTTGCCGCGCCCAACTGCGGCGCACCGCCGCGACATTGCCCTGATAGGGTCCGATCACGTCGGTGGCTGTCGCCAATTCGGCGAAGCCGGCATTTTTCGCAATGATGTTGTAGGGGGCGGATAACAGCGTGGCCGCATGCTGGCCCTCGCGAAGAGCGTTCCAGCGCTGGACCATACCGCCTGCACGGACGATGGCGTAGTCGCCTTTCGCCCTGTCCAGTCCGTTCCGGCGCATGATCTCGTAAAGCACAAAGGCATAACCCGTGGTCATCGCGTCGACCGAGAGAGTTTTGCCGGCAAGTCCTTCGATGCCCGTGACCGAAGGCGAGGTGACAAGGCTGAGAAAACCGCTGTCGCTTCCCATCACCGCCATGAAATCGGGTTGCGACCCGATCGCCGCCTCGCCCTGTCCCTCGACATAGGCGACGATATTGTCGACAGCGGTCATCGCGATATCGAACTTGCCTTGCGAAAAATCCGTCATCTGGGTGACGGAATTGGGCGTGCCCTGCATCTCGATGGCGATGCCGTGCTCGGCGAAGAAGCCCTGATCCTGACCGACATAAAGTCCCCAGTTGAAGCCCCCGGGGAAGACGTTGACGGTGACGACAGGCAAATCTTGTTGCGGCATCGCTTGGTTGCTTCTGTTGAGGTGACGTGGCTATTGAGCGGAGCGATTTTTGGCCAAAGGCTTCGCTTCCGCGCCCGGCGCGGCCAGCGTCGGTGGCCCAAATCAATTCGCCGGCAGGGCTCCCGCTTGAAGCGGACTATGATCGCATCTGGGCCGCTCCGCGCTTAACTCCCCGCCCCATGCGGCAGCACCCTCATCAAAGGTCGACCCACACTGCTGGAGGCGATATTCCTTCATCCGTGACAACATACGCAATCATGCCGTTTGCGACGGATCGCGCTTCGATTACGTAAAAAGTTTTTCTAGTGAGTGCTCCATCCTCGCCTGGAATTGCCAGGTCAGCATAGAATGCGATTTCAATTACCAGCTCCGCGATGAATTCTCGATTCGAGAACGCGCAAACTGGCTCGCCAACGCTGTTAAATGTCACTCGTAATTTCTTGTATTGAACAATCGCGGCTTCGTACCCACCCTCTTTGTGAGCTTTCGGAAGCGATTCCGCTTGCTCTCTTGAGTCGCACACATATCCAAACACAGCGACCTTCTGATGTGGGTGATATGCTGATGTGGAAGTGGAGAGTAAACAACAAATGAAAATGCTTAAGATCAAACCGTCGATCAAATTTCGCATATAAATCCTTTCTGAGTTGCAAGAGGGCTTTGGACAAATGTTGAATAAAATCGGTAGGCGGTCGAAATGGGAGAACAATCAGGATTCTTTGTAGGTGACTTGGTATGACTGCAACGATAGCGCTTATCAGGTGGAAGGCCAGTGATTAATTTGCCGCATCCCCCGCGCGACGCTCCGCAATCGCTGCATCGCCAGCGGCCATCAACGTGTCGGTGAATTAGAGTCGGCGCTTGCTGCGCGACCAGCAACGTGGCAAGGCATGCGCATCGCCGGACGCGGCCGGGGTCAGGCTTCGTCGCCGCTATGGTTTAACTTGATTTCATCATGCTTAAATCGGACCGTTTGGCCATCCGCTCCGGCCTCAGCACCAGCGAAATCGCGGCTCCGATGAGGCAAAGCAGAACGAGCTGAATATTGCCAGCGGCCGTCCAGTCGGAAACACCGACGATCCAGCCGATGAGATAGCCCGCGACCGTCGCCGAGCCATAAACGCTTGTGACGAAAAGTCCGGAGGCGCGGCCCGAAAGATCGGCGGAGACCGATTTCACGTGACAGGCGGCGAGATTGACGAAGATGGTGCCGCTGAAGACGGCGCCAAGCGCGAGAGAAAAGCCGGCCTGGGTCGCAAAGCCGGCCGGACCATTGAACAGCACCGCCGCGATCGCACTCGCAACCAGGAAACTCGTGCCCAGAACGAGGCGCGGCGAGAAGCGGTCGCCCAGCCATCCCGAAATGACCGACACCAGGACGCCAAGCCCGTAGATGCTCATCACGCGCCCCGCATCGGCCGGCGCGTAATGAAGCTGCTCGCGCAGGAAGGTCGGATACATGCCGAGATAGCCGTAGAGCGCGAGCCCGAAGATAATGCTCAGTGTAACCAGCACGATGGTGTTGAGATTTTTCAACGTCGTGGCACCGCCGGCGGAGATGCGCTCGTCTCCCTGCCTGACGGTGTTGGTCTCGCTCAAGCCTGGACGCACCACGGCCGCGATCAGCACCATCATTAGAAGTCCGAGGAGGCCATAGATGATCATGGGCGCGCGCCAGGTGCCGTAGTCGACCAGCAGCCTGCCTCCGAGCCAGGGTCCGATGAAGGCGCCTCCGGCATAGGCGTAATTGAGGATGCCGACGCCCGCGGCGCGGTAGCGCGAGAAGTAGCTGGAGAACACCGCAAGCAGCGCGGTGAGTTGCATCGCCTCGCCCACGCCCGTGATCGCGCGATAGAACAGCATGTCGGCGAAGCCGGTTGCGACCACGGTGACGATCGTCATCGCCGAATAGATCACGATGCCGACCTGAATCACCGTCTTGCGGGTATATCTCGACAACAGATAGCCGGTCGGGATTCCGGCGAGCGTCATCCCAATGGTGAAAATGGTCGACATCAGTCCGGCCTGTGGCAGCGTGAAGCCGAATTCCTTCCGCACATCCGCGAGTATCAGCGGGAACAGCGTGCGGTCCATCGCATTCACGCAATAGGAGAGGATCAGGATGACGATGGCGGCAACCGCGATCGCGTTGTCGGTGATGCGTGAGGTGTCTTCGAGGCTCGACGGCGCTGAAGCTTTTTTCATCGTCTTAACTTCCGTATCCCGCCCGACAGTGTTCGCCAGGTCGCCTTGCTGCAGTGCAGATCGGTGGTTTCCACCTACGCGATTGGCAAGTTGGCTGTCAAATTGCTGCGGTGCGCGAGACACAGCTTTGCGAGTAGGGAAGTTGCGGATCGCCTCCGAGATGGTAGGCTTGCTTGCGATAAAGCGACGACCAAGAGGCAAGACGAAACTCGCCCCCAGGCGAGGGACCAACGCGAGGGAGAAGCGCACGCATGATTTCGGAAAAGGATGTGCAGGCCTACAGGCGCGACGGCTTTATCGTCGTTCCCGACGTCTTGGGCGCGGATGCGCTTGCCGAAGTGCGCCAGGTGATCGCGGAACTCGTCGCCGGATCGGTCAACACGCTCGAACATACCGACGTCTATGATCTGGAACCCGGTCACACCGCCGAAAACCCTAGGGTCCGCCGAATCAAGGCCCCGCACAAGGTGCAGCCGATCTTCGACGAGATCGTGCGCAGCGCCGTCGTGCTCGACATTTTGAAGAAGCTGATCGGCCCCGGCTTGAGACTGCATGGCTCCAAGCTGAACATGAAATCCGCCCGTTACGGGTCTGCTGTGGAATGGCACCAGGATTGGGCCTTCTATCCGCATACCAACGACGACATTCTCGCGATCGGCGTGCTGCTGGACGATTGCGATCTGTCCAACGGACCGATGCTGGTCTCGCCGGGAACACACACAAGCGAAGTCTTCAATCATCATGGCGGCGACGGCTGTTTCGCCGGACTGATCGATCCCGACATGATCAAGGACGAGATTGCGCGGGCCGTCCCTTGCGTGGGGAGGGCCGGCACCATGTCGTTCCATCATGTTCGGGCATTGCATGGCTCGGCGCTCAACACTTCCGATCGGTCACGCAACCTCCTGCTTTACGAAGTGGCCGCGAGCGATGCCTGGCCGCTGATGGGCGTGAAGGATTTCGACGAATTCAACAGCCGCCTGTTGTCGGGCGATGTCGTCGTGACGCCGCGCTTGACCGATGTGCCGGTGCGGATGCCGCTGCCTCCAGCCGCACGGCAGGGTTCGATCTACGAAACCCAGTCGGCCGCCAAGAAATCCTATTTCACCCGCGCGGCGTGATTGCCTTCTCGAGCACGCCCGCAATCGCGCGGGCACTCTTTTTTCGCTCAAAAAACAATGACGAACGATCATCATGGGGGAAACGATGACGGAGATCAGAGCCGATAGCACGGCGCGGGCGCGCTTGCGCGTCATCATGGCGGCCAGTGTCGGATCCGCGCTCGAATGGTACGACTTCTTCCTCTACGGCACGGCGGCTGCGCTGGTGTTCGGCGATCTGTTCTTTCCAAAGAGCGATCCGATCGTCGGCACGATGCTCGCTTTTCTCACCTTCGGCGTCGGCTTCGTGGTGCGGCCGCTCGGCGGCATCCTGTTCGGTGTCATGGGCGACCGGTTCGGCCGCAAGCCGGTTCTGGTGGCAACACTGTTGATGATCGGTATCGGCACCACCGCGATCGGATTCCTGCCGACCTATGCCGAGATCGGATTCTGGGCGCCGCTTGCGCTCGTGATCCTGCGCGTCGTACAGGGGTTGGGCGCCGGCGCCGAATATGGGGGTGCGGTGATCTATCTCGTCGAGAATGCCCCGGCGCAGCACCGCGGCTTCTGGGGCAGTTTCGCGCCGCTTGGAGTCTCGATCGGCAATCTGCTCGCAGCGGGTAGCTTCGCGCTGGTCTCGCTTCTGCCGAGGGAAGACCTGATGTCGTGGGGCTGGCGCCTGCCGTTCCTTGCAAGCTTCCTCCTGATCCTGGTCGGCATTTACGTTCGGCTGAAAGTGTCCGAGACGCCTGTCTTCACGGAAGACGTGGTCGCGCGCGGCAAGGTCGAGCGCAATCCGGCGATGGAAGCATTGCGTCGCCATCCGCGAAATTTCATGGTCGTGCTCGGGGCGCGGCTCGCCGAAAACGGACTTGGTTATCTGTTTCCGGTGTTCGGCCTGAACTATGTCGTCGCGACGCTTGGCGTGCCGAGGCCTGAAGTTTTGAGCGCGCTGATGCTGGCCTTCGTGGTCGAACTGTTCACGATTGTGGGCTTTGCGACGCTCTCCGATCGTGTCGGCCGGCGGCCGGTCTATATGTTCGGCGCGCTCGCTGGCGTCGCTTTCGCGTATCCCTTCTTCCTTCTGGTCGGGACCAAGACATGGATATGGATCGCGCTTGCTTTCATCATCGCGCGCGCGGTCGTCACCGCGGCGATGTTCGGCCCCCAGGCTGCGTATTTTGCCGAACTGTTTCCACCGCAGCGGCGCTTTGCAGGTTTTGCCTTCGCACGCGAATTGGGCTCGCTGCTCGCAGGGGGCCCCGCGCCGTTCGTGGCCACGGCTCTGGTGGCATGGTCCGGAACCTGGTGGCCGGTGGCGTTGTACGCGGCAGGCCTTTCCGCGCTCACGGCACTTGCGGTGTGGGCCGGGCCCGAGACGTACAAGCAGAGCATCACGGTTGACAACACCGCCGATGGCCGGCTCAAGTCCGCGGCGATGCCGATCCAGGCTTAGGCCGGCGCGCAATCTCGCCTCATGCCCTGGCTCCGCGCAATGGAGCGATGGCTCCAGCGCGATTTCTGCCGGATGGCATTGGCCGCGCTAGTGTGGCGGTTCAGAAGTCAGCATCATTATTGCCGCGAGTTCGTCATGCGGACTTCTGAACCAGAAGCCACACTAGAATCATAGATTTGCTAGAACCTATCTCAAAATTGCCTGAAGAGGATAAGTAGGCAAGCGAGTTGAACGAAACCGAGAAAGTTTTGAGGATAGAACTCCCAGCGGACCAGCAG
>Ga0307474_10001180_pt1 | contig 19072 bp, 13 predicted proteins | sample atmos_gasesECM1C_2_FD_203312 | JGI IMG/M metagenome (GOLD analysis project Ga0307474, IMG submission 203312) | Hardwood forest soil microbial communities from Morgan-Monroe State Forest, Indiana, United States - atmos_gasesECM1C_05 | ecosystem: Environmental > Terrestrial > Soil > Temperate... | reverse complement strand
AGAATATGGGTTCCGTGCGGTTCCCTGAAGGTTAGGCGGGCAGTTCCCAACCTTCATCCTTCATTTTCTTGTTGGTCCACTGCTGGAGTTGTTCGAAGAGTGCGGGATCGATAACGGCAAAGCGAAGCCCAACCCGGCCTTCGCCTCCGAACCAGACCAGCCTAGCTTTGGCGCGAAAAATGGATTCGCTCTCCGGCAACGGAAAGCTGACGTCGAGGAGGCCGGTAAACTTCATCGGTTCTTTCAGACCGTCGAGTCCCATGCCACCCGTGCTGAGGTTCACGCCCTGTACCTGCGCTTCCTCGCCCTTCTGATTTTTCAACATGACGGTAACCTGAACGGGCGCGCGGAAAAACTTTTGCTGTTCGAGGCTAATAAATCCCAAAGAGTTCGCATCCTCGCCAGGATTCACGTTGATGTTGTACTCCTTGAGCTTGCGGCTGAGCGTGCGGCGGGAAATGCCGAGCTGCTCCGCGGCCTGGCTGCGATGACCGCCGCTACGCTCCAGGGCGCGAATGATCATTTGCTCTTCCATGCTGTCGAGATTGCCGACGGGCATGGATGCAGATTGACGCTGCGCAACGGGATTACCAGACATTGCATCCGCAATCTGCGATTTGTGAATCTCTGATTGGCGCGACTCCACTGCGACCCTGGCGATGAGGTTCCGCAATTCGCGAACGTTGCCGGGCCACGAGTGCGAGAGTAGTGCGGAAACTGAATCGGGGGCGAAGGAACCGGCGGGATTTTTCAATGCCAGAAAATGCTCTGCCAAAGCGACGATGTCTTCGGGACGCTCCCGCAGCGGAGGAACGCGAAGTTGAAATTGTCCGAGTCGATGAAAAAGATCCTGCCGAAAACGGCCTGCGGTTACAGCGACCTCGAGATCCTGATTGGTAGCGGCGACGATGCGCACGTCGACTTTGATCTTGCGGTGTCCGCCGAGGCGATAGAAAGGATATCCATCCAGCACCCGCAGCAGCTTTACTTGAGTTTGCAACTGGAGTTCGCCGATTTCATCGAGGAAGAGTGTGCCTTTGTCGGCGAGTTCGAACAGACCCGGCTTGGATGCATCGGCGCCGGTAAACGCGCCTTTTTCGTAGCCGAACAATTCGCTCTCTACCAGATTTTCCGGAAGCGCGGCGCAGTTGATATCGACCCACGGCCGGCTGCGGCGGTTCGAAGACAAGTGAATGGTGTGTGCAATCAGCTCCTTGCCGGTTCCAGTTTCGCCGGTGATCAGAACGCTTTCGGTGTGGCCGGCAACGCGGTCCACCATGCGCATGAAACGGTGCATCAGCGGACTGGCTAACACAAGGTTCGTGCCATCGACCTTGCGGGAGACGGTGTGCACGGTTTCGTCATCGTCGGCAGTTTGGGCTTGCGCCACGACCGGAGCTCGGTTCGGCTTCTCCTCAACCGCGGAGATCAGGGCAACCATTCCCGCTGGAGCGGAAATCCCATCGCGAAGCAGCGTGATGCACAAATCTCCGGTGAAATCATTTCCGGAGACGGTCCGGCAACGATGTGAGGTTTGATAGTGGCCATCCTTCAACACGGTTGCCAACATTATCTTGAGCAGGCGTAGCCTGGCGCCGTCCTCGGCCGAAAGGAAAGCGGTCAAAGTCTGGCCTAGAACTTTATCGATTCCACAATCGAGAATTTTCAGAGCAGCTTCATTACATCCTGTGATTTTGCCGTCCAGATTGGTAGATAAGACCGCTATGCCTTTCGCCGAACCGGCAGGACGCGTCTGGGCACTAGCGGGCGGTGAGGCATGGGGCTGCGAATTGAGATTGGGTGGTAGCATCCCGCACGTTTGGAGTTGATCTTGACACAGCGAGGCTACGTTGCAGGGAGTATGCGGCGTCGGATGGTAACGAAGGTAATTAGCTTCTAGTCAGTTTTCCTGGGGATGAAAACGGTTGTTCTCGGTGTTACGAAAGTAAGCTACTTAAAGCTCCCTAATAACAATACGATCTCAACGGAACAGGTTCGCCTGGAGTGTGCGCAGGGGTGCGTTTCCCGCGTTATGGGTGAGTCTGTGGCCTCCCCTGCGACAGATGTACTAGTGAAATGTCGACACGAACGAAGCTATTTGTCGGGATTACGGTCTCGCTCGGGATGGTAGTGCTGTGCTCTGCCCTCAGACACTGGCAGTCCGCCGACCTGGCACGATTTGCCTGTTATCTCGGCGTCGCAGTGCTTGCCTCCGGCCTGAAGGTACAACTGCCGGGGATCGACGGCACGATGTCAGTTAATTTCCTGTTCATCCTGCTTGGGGTGATGGAACTCAGCCTGCCCGAGACTCTGGTCATTGGCTGTATGGCCACGCTGGTTCAGAGTGTTTGGCAGGCGCGCAACCGTCCCGATCCAGTAAAAGTTCTTTTCAATGTTTTCGGAATGATGGCTAACGCCACGGCCATCTGCTATGTCAGCTACCACCGGCTTGATGGAAGAATCGGAAGCAATAAACCGTTCTTGCTGATGCTGGCGGCGCTGGTTTTTTTTCTGGCGAACACTCTGCCAATTTCAGTAGTGATCGCACTCACCGAAAATAAAACCAGCCGTAAGGTCTGGTCGGAGTGCTACTTCTGGTCGTTTCCGTATTATCTGGTTGGGGCGGCCGTGGTGGGGCTGGTGGGAATCGTGAACCGGCGTGCCGGATGGCAAACCTCACTGCTGGTGCTGCCGGTGATTTATTGGGTGTATCGCTCTTATCGACTTTATCTGGGCCGACTCGAAGCGGAGAAAGAACGAGTTGAGGTTGAGAAGCGGCATGTGGAGCAGATTGCATCACTGAACATGCGCACGATTGAGGCTCTTGCTCTTGCCATTGAAGCCAAGGACCACACCACACATACGCACCTGCAGCGGGTTCGCACTTACGCGGTGGAAATTGCAAAAGAGATTGGGCTGTCGTCTGACGAGATCGAGGCCCTGCGAGCGGCGGCGCTACTGCATGATATTGGCAAGCTCGCCGTTCCGGAGCACATTATCAACAAACCGGGCAAGTTGACGCCGGAAGAGTTCGAGAAGATGAAAGTGCATCCGCTGGTGGGAGCGGAGATTCTCGAACGCGTAGCCTTCCCGTACCCCGTGGCACCGATCGTTCGCTCGCATCACGAACGATGGGACGGATCGGGTTATCCGGCGGGACTGAACGGCGAAGCGATTCCTATTGGAGCGCGAATTCTTGCGGTGGTGGATTGTCTTGACGCTCTGGCCTCAGACCGGCAATATCGTGCGGCCATCCCGTTGGATCGAGCCATGGCCACGGTGAAGCAACGATCGGGAACATGGTTCGACCCGAAGGTGGTCGAGGTTCTGGAACGCCGCTATGTGGACCTGGAACGCATCGCGCAAACCTACAAAGACGGCTTCGTGCCCGCAGGTTTCGCAAAAGATCTGCGTGTGGAGCGTGGCTTGGCTCCCGCCACAGGATTCGAAAAATTCACCGAAGCTGCCCGGAGCGATACCGACTTCCTGACCTCGATCGCGTCGGCGCGGCACGAAGCGCAAGCCATGTTCGATTTGAGCCAGGATCTGGGAAATTCTCTCAGCCTCAGTGAAACGCTTTCGGTGTTGTCGATGCGACTGCGCAAGCTGATTCCCTACGACTCCATCGCCGTGTTCGTGAACCGGAATGGCTGGTTGCTGCCGGAACTGGTGAGCGGCGAAAACTTTCGGGTGCTGTCGTCGCTGAAGATTCGCATGGGCGAGGGTTTGTGTGGATGGGTTGCGGAAAATTGCAAGCCCATTATCAATGGCAACCCCGAGGTGGAGGAAGGTTACGTCGCCGATCCTAAAACTGCGTCACTATCGTCAGCGCTCGTGGTGCCCCTGCAGGGATTGAACGGCGTTGTGGGAGTGCTCTCCATGTATCACTCCACACAGGATGCTTTCACTCCGGACCATCTGCGAATTCTATTGGCCGTCGCTTCCAAGGTGGCGCTGTCGGTGGAGAATGCCTTGAAGTATCAGCAGGCGGAGAGTTCGGCTACTACCGACTTCCTCACAGGCCTACCCAACGCGAGATCGTTGTTTGTGCACCTGGCACAGGAAGTGACGCGCTGCCGCCGCATGAAGAGTTCGCTTGCAGTGATGGTTTGCGACATTGACGGCCTGAAGAAGATCAATGACTCGTTCGGGCATTTGGAAGGAGACAAACTGCTGCGTGAGTTCAGCACGCGACTGAAAGAAGCCTGCCGCGGCTACGACTATGTGGCGCGTATGGGCGGTGACGAGTTTGTGATCACCGCTCCCGGACTCTCCGCCGCGGATGCCGAGGAAAAGACAAACCGCCTGAACCAGGCAGCAGTCGAATCAGGAAGGCATACGTGTGGTCGTGACGTCATCACGCTGAGCGTGGGTACCGCCTTCTGTCCGGAAGACGGCTATGACGTGGAAGCATTGCTCGCCGAAGCTGACCGTCGCATGTATGCGGTAAAGCAAATCCATCACACACAAGTTAAATCGGGCCTCGGCCCGCTGGCGCAGGGCGCTACAGGAAACTAGATGACAAGCCTCAGATGGAGAATTGCGGGGCATGCACTGGCTCTGCTGGCAACTGTTCTTTTTGGCGGACTACTTTCTGCAACACTGGTCCGCCTTGCGCCCGGCTTCGATGTCGATGAGAGAGAACTGGACCCGCACTTGAGCGCACAGAGCGTGCAGGCGCTGCGCGATGCCAGGCATCAGGACCACAATGTGTTCCGTTTTTATTTTTCGTACATGCAGCGCGCCGCAGATGGTGACCTGGGAACTTCGCTCGCCCTGGGACAACCCGTGCGAAGGCTTCTGCATGATCGGGTTCCACTTACGTTGCGGTTACTTTCAATTGGCCTCGGATTGGCTTGGTTGCTGACCTTAACCCTGTCGCTAACCGCGGCATGGCTGCGGCTTTCGATTTACGACTCGCTGACCACAGCTGTGAGCGGGGCCCTGCTTTGCATTCCAGCCGCGGTCCTGGCATTGCTTTCAGTACTGTGGAACGTGCCAGGCTCACTGGCGATTGGGCTGATCGTGTTTCCGCACAGTTACCGGTATTCGCGAAATCTTCTGGTAAGAGCATATTCGCGACCTCACATTATTGCTGCCAGGGCAAAAGGCTTGGGTGAGGCGCGAATTCTTTTTTGGCATGTTGTGCCGGTGGTGACGCCTCAGTTGCTGTCAGTGGCTGGAGTTTCGGTGAGCATGGCGGTGGGAGCGGCTATTCCGGTCGAAGCACTTTGTGGATTGCCTGGCATCGGTCAACTGGCGTGGCAGGCGGCGCTGGCACGCGATCTGCCATTGCTGGTGAACATCACGATTCTGGTGACGCTGGTAACCTTGCTGGCCAATTCCGGGGCAGATGTAATCGGTCATATGGTCCGGAGTCAGGAAGCATGAGAGGGAGCATGAGTTTCTGGCGAAAGCTGGCGTGTGCGCTGCTGGTGCTGGTGCTGGCTGCGTCGTCGGCCGCGAACTGGCTCGCCCCCGCTGGATACGCGAAGCAGTATCGCGACGCAACGGATGCGGCACCATCGCACAGACACTGGCTTGGAACCGATGAACTCGGCCGCGACCGTTTTGCGCGCGTGTTGTATGGCACGCGAATTTCCCTGTTATTGGCCCCGGCCGCAGCGCTGCTATCGACCCTGATGGCGGCCCTGATCGGAGGACTCGCTGGATATCTGGGCGGAGCGTGGGCGCGGATGGCGATGGCGGTGACCGATTTATTCCTGTCGTTGCCATGGTTATTCCTGCTAATCACGGCGCGAGCACTGTTGCCACTGAATGTATCTCCGTTGATATCGGTGCTGGTTACGTTTCTGCTGTTAGGACTGTTGGGTTGGACCGCTGCGGCGCGCGTACTGTGCACAAGTGCGGCATCGCTGCGAACGTCGGACTTTGTGCGGCAGGCTCGGGCCGCTGGGGTTCCCGGCCAGAGATTGTTTTGGGTGCACGTGGTACCGAACTTGAAACCAGTGCTCTACGCGCAGTTTTGGATTTCAATACCGGTCTTCATTTTGAGCGAGGCCAACCTCGGTATTCTCGGGTTGGGCGTCGCTGAGCCCATGCCTTCGTGGGGAAGTTTGCTGAAGGAGCTGGAAGGGCTGGTTTCTGTGGGCGAGGAACCGTGGAAGTTCGCGCCCTTGATTTTGCTGGTGGCAGTAGTGACGGGGTTTCAGCTTTTGCTTTCCAAGCAGGAGGAGGTGGCAGCGTGACGAGCCACGGGAAAAACTCGGTAAATATGGCCCGCACATGCAGGAAAGCAATCGCAGTTGCGGTGCTCTGTCTGGGATCGCTGAGGAACGCAGCGGCGCAAGGGGGCGGCGAACTACGGTTTTGTTTGCGCACAGAGCCGAAGACATTCGATCCACTGAAAGTTGAAGATGATGCGTCTGCTGCTATCCGTTACTTGACCGGCGGAGTATTGGTCCGCGTGAACCGCGAGACTCAGGCGCTGGAGCCGGAACTGGCGCTATCGTGGAAAGTTTCCAAAGACGGCCGGCAGATTTCATTTCGACTGCGTAATGGAGTTTCGTTCTCCGACGGAAGTGCTTTTACTGCCGACGATGTGGCTTACACGATCCAGCAACTCATGGATCCAGCGCTGCATTCAGCGACCGGCGATGCTTTTCGTTCGGGTACCGGCACTGTGGAAACCAAGGTGATTTCTCCGACGCAGATTTCAATCAAGTTTCCGGAGCAAGTGTCCGGGCTGGATCGCCTGTTCGATCAGGTGGCGATTCTATCTCAGCATTCTGGAAGAAAAGAAACAGCCGTGCTGGGACCGTTCATGCTCGCCGACTACAAGCCCGGCTCAATGGTGCTGTTGAAGCGCAACCCCAACTACTGGAAGACGGACGAGCAGGGACGCAGGCTGCCTTATCTGGATTCGATCAGGCTGGATATACAGCCCAACCGCGACGTCGAGATGCTGCGCTTCAAGCGCGGAGAGCTGGATTTAATCAACTCGCTCGACAGCGAATATTTCGACAAGCTGGCTGCGACTGCGCCGCAACTGGTGCACGATGCGGGACCATCGCTCGATAGCGAGCAGCTGTGGTTTAACGAAGTGATGACATCACCAATTCCGGGTTACAAGAAAGATTGGTTTCGCTCAGCTAACTTCCGGCGGGCAATTTCGGAAGCAATCAACCGCGAAGATCTCAGCCGCATTGTATTTAAAGGCCACGCCCAGCCCGCGGTCGGACCGTTCTCTCCGGCAAATAAGTTCTGGTTCAACGCAAAACTCAAGCCGCAAATCTATAGTCCTGACGCGGCTTTGAAGGCACTGCAATCCGACGGCTTCCGCATGGAGAACGGCGCGCTGAAAGATAAAGACGGCAACGCCGTCGTATTTTCCATCATCACCAACGCGGGCAATAAAGTACGCGAGCGCATGGCTGTGTTGATCCAGGACGATCTGCAGAAAATTGGAATCCACGTCAACGTCGTAACGCTTGACTTCCCTTCTCTGATCGAGCGCATGACGCAGAGCTTCGACTATGAAGCGATTATCCTGGGCTTGACCAACGTGGATCTCGATCCCAACGGCGAGATGAACGTGTGGCTGAGTTCGGCGGAGAATCATCAATGGAACCCGCAGCAGAAAACTCCGGAAACACCCTGGGAAGCGGAAATTGATCGGCTGATGCGGGCGCAGGCCTCTTCCAGCGACCCGAAAAAACGAAAAGAAGCGTTCGACCGCGTGCAGGAAATCGTAGTCGAGCAGGAACCGTTCATCTTTCTGATTAATAAAAATGCGCTATCCGCAGTGTCGACCTCGGTGCATGGAGTAGCTCCAGTAATTTTGTCGCCACAAACTTTCTGGAATGCGGAACGGCTGACAGTAGCGGGAAGATGATCAAACGTCTTTCGCCACGGATTTGCGCGGAGTCAGACGGATCTTAAAACTAAAGCCGCGAATAAGAAACAATGAAACCTGAGATCTCACAAAACCAGACCCTGCTTTCGGCGTGCCTCACCGTACGGTACGCGGGCAAGGCTCCGGTTCTGCACCGCGCTGAGTTCGAAATCCGGAGCGGCGAAGTGCTGGGCCTGGTGGGACAAAGCGGCTCGGGCAAAAGCACGATCGCCATGGCGATTCTTGGACTGCTGGAAAAGAATTGCTCTCAAGTTGAAGGGTCGATACGATTTCAGAATGCCGATCTTTTGCAGCTATCAGAACGCGAACTGCGTGCTTTACGAGGACGAGAGATTTCCCTGGTGCTGCAAAGTCCCTTGTCGTCATTAAATCCGGCGCTCAAGATTAGAACACAGCTCAGGGAGGCCTGGCGGGCACATGCATCGGGCACGATCGCGGAATCCGCTCATGCCATCCAGACTTCGCTGCAGAGCGTTTCGTTGCCCGCCGACGATGAGTTTCTCAGGAAATATCCTGCGCAGATGAGTGTGGGGCAGGCCCAGAGAGTGCTGATCGCAATGGCGGTCATGCATCGTCCAGCGCTGCTGATCGCTGACGAAGCGACCAGCGCACTCGACGTCATCACGCAATCCGAAATTCTGGCGCTGTTTCGCGAACTGAATCGTTCGACCGGAATGGCCATCCTTTACATTTCTCACGACCTCGCGTCGGTGGCAGGGATTTGCGACCGCATCGCGATTCTTCACCAGGGCGAGATCGTAGAATGTGGAACCACTGAACAGATCTTCACGAATCCGTACCACAAATATACGCAGCGGTTGATGGCCGCACTGCCGCGAATGGCGCCGACGAATACGCAGTTTCTGAGAACCGAAGCAGCCGTCGCGCGCTAAACTGGCGTTCATTTTCAGACCTTCATTTTCAGACCTTCCGACGCAAACCAAATTCCGTCTATCTCATGAGTAACCAATTTTGCAAACGGCAGTAATGCTGCCACGCAGTTGGGACAAACTGTCCCACGCCCCCGGTGTAAGGACAGAGTGGCCCAGTGCCCCTGAATTCGGCCGTTTTATCTCCATAAGTATCAATTGCTTACACGAGACTGATTGGCCCCGCCCGTGCACAAGACCAAGTGGGTCTAAGCACGTTTTCGCTTCAAACTCGTTCGTTGCGCTTAGGAAGGGTGACATTCATGTCGCAAAAATTTAAACCAAAAAGCCCGGGACGCGGCGAGCGCCACAGCGCTGCTTGGGGAAAGCGCCTGAGCATGCTGTTGCTGCTCCTGCTCACTCAATCCGCTTTCGCGGTGGAGTTGGCGGGTTCGCGCCAGCCCGCCGGCAAGATCGCGGCAGATCTCGCGCCAGTGGTTGCGCGCGCCTATCGCGGTACAGCGACTACTGAAACCGTGAAGGTGATCGTGCAGTACCGCCAGGTGCCTACGAACGCTCATTACGCGACCATGCGCGGTCGCGGTGCACGCCTGAACGCAAAACTTCACTTGATCAAGAGCGCTGCCTTCACGATTCCCGTAAGTGCATTGCCCGCGCTGGAAGCCGATCCCGAGATTCTTTCGGTAAGTCTCGATCATCCGCTGCGAGTGCTGGATGACACTACCAATATCGCTACCGGCGTTCCCACAGCCTGGGGCGCGGGATTCAACGGTGCGGGGATTGGCGTGGCCGTGCTTGACAGCGGCATTAATGACAGCCATCCCGATCTGCAGGATTCGACCGAGTCGACTTCGCGCGTAGTCTATCACCAGGACTTCACCGGAACACCGATCACGAACGCGAACGGTGCAAAGTATGACCTGTACGGCCATGGCACGCACGTCGCCGGCATCGTTGGCGGCAACGGCTACCTCTCCGGTGGGAACTACATTGGCGTGGCGCCAGCCGTAAACCTTATTGACCTTCGCGTACTCGATGCCAATGGCGCCGGTAGCGACAGTGGCGTGATCGCGGGCATTCAGCAAGCCATCGCGCTGCAGGACACTTACAACATCCGAGTGATCAACCTGTCTCTCGGACGCGGCATTCCCGTCAGTTATACGCAAGATCCTCTCTGCCAGGCGGTGGAATCGGCCTGGAAAGCCGGGATCGTGGTGGTAGTAGCAGCGGGCAACTATGGACGCCTTAGTGTTAACAGCAGCAACGGATATGGAACCATCACTGCGCCGGGCAACGATCCTTATGTGCTCACTGTGGGCTCCATGAAGAACAACGGCTCAACTCAGCCGGCGGCCGAAACCATAGCCAGCTACAGTTCGAAGGGCCCCACTACCTATGACCATGTGGCGAAGCCTGACATTATGGCTCCGGGCAACGGCATTGTATCGTTGGCTGCTCCGGGCGCAACTCTGGAAACAACTTATCCCGCTGAGTTCGTGACCGGCACCGATGGAAACAACGACTACTTCACGCTGAGCGGCACAAGCATGGCGACGCCAGTGGTTAGCGGAGCGGTGGCGCTGCTTCTGCAGCAGAACAGCCAACTGACTCCGGATCAGGTGAAAGCACGCCTGATGAAAACTGCGTATAAAGTATTTCCGCAGTCCTCCGTCGCGTGGGTTCCGCACCTCCTGATGAACTTCACCGATTTCTACGATGTGTTCTCGGTGGGTTCGGGACTGCTCAACATGCAGGCGGCGGAATCGAACACGGACCTCGCTCCGGCGACTGTAGGTGCGGCGTTGTCGCCGTACGTGGTCTATAACTGGCAAAACAGAACCGTTTCGCTTGTATACGGGAATGGCACCGTGTCGACTACTTCGGTGGTTTGGGGATCTTCCGTGGTCTGGGGCGCATCTGTGGTCTGGGGCGCTTCAGTAACCGGTAGCTCGGTGGTTTGGGGTGCATCCTTGCCCTGGAACACCAACTCATTGAGCGCCTTCAGCGTGGTTTGGGGCGCGAGCACAGGCACCAGCACTTCAGCTACAAGCGTGGTTTGGGGCGCATCGACGCTCAACGGAAACAGCGCCTTATCCGATGCTGGAGACGACGAACAGTAAGCGTGAGTCACATTAACCAAAGAGAGGAGAAGATCATGAATCGCAATATACGGCTCACGCAAACATTCATCGCAGCGATGGTAGTGGCGGCAGCTGCAATCACCGTATACGCCAGCCACGCAAGCCACGCGCTGCATGCGTCTTACGCTCTGGCAATCCTGACGCTGGCCGCGGCAACCTCGCGGATGAAGGTGAAGCTGCCCGGGATTGACGGCAATATGTCAGTCAACCTGCCGTTCCTGTTGATGGCAGTAGTGAACTTAAGCGCACTGGAAGCGGTGCTCATCGCAAGCTTCTCAACGCTGGTGCAGTGCTGGCCGAAACTGGATGCAAAGTTTAAGCCGGCTCAGATGTTGTTCAACATCAGCATGATGGCATTCGCAACCAGCACGGCAAACCTGATCTGGAACGCGGGCTGGTTGGGCAAGGGAGCATGGGCGTCGGAGCCGCTAATGTTGGCCTCCGCTACAGCTGCTTTCTTCCTGGGACAGACGGCGCCCGTGGCCGGCATCATCAAGGTAGCCGAGGGTGCGGCAATGCGCCGCGTCTGGCTCAGCATCGTGCAACTGTCATTCCCCTATTACGTACTCAGCGCGGGAATGACTTCGATGGTGAACCTGGTCAGCCATCACTTTGGCTGGCAGGCGGCCCTGGTGGCGTTCCCGGTAATGTATGTCATCCACCGTTCTTACCGGTTGTATTTTGGCCGGGTGACGGAGGCTCTGCGCAGCACGCCATTGACGAGAACGGCGAGCGCGGGAGCTTAAGAAAACAGGTCGCGACCGCGTAAGAACGTGGTCGCGATTAGAACCACAACGACGACTCATTAAAGTGGCGTTCCGGATCCACCGGAACGCCATTTTTTTTGCAGGGTGCAGTTCGCTTGCGACGCGCTGATCCACGACAGGAATTGTACAAAGTGATGACAATTCTTTGACAACCTCGTCAAGCCTCCGGCCTAGGATTCGACGACTCGCGCGGCCAGAAGATTACGGCGGCGAGAAAGACATCGTGGTCCATCCCTAAATCGCAATCCATCAAAGGAGAAATCGCATGCGTTGTCGCCTACACGCTCTTCCTGCCCTGCTCGGGCTGGCGCTGATCTTCGTTTCCACATTCACCGTGGCGCAAAGTTATCATTCCGTCGCCCTGGTTTCAGATTTGTCCGGCAAGGCGAAACACACCGACGCCCTGCTCAAGAATGCCTGGGGCCTTGCCTATAGCCCAGGTTCGTACATCTGGGTTAGCGACGAGGCCACCGGCTGGTCTACCCTGTACGACGGCATGGGAAATCCGCAAAGCTTGCAGGTAGTGATTCCTTCCGCCAACGGCACCGGGCAGGGCACGCCCACTGGCATGGTCTACAACGGGTCCTCGGAGTTCAAAATCGATACCTGGACTTCGGTCTTCCTGTTTGCAACTCTGGACGGCACCATTCAAGGTTGGTCATCGTTCAATCCAAATTCGACATTGATTGGCGCCAAGAGCGCCGGCTCGGTCTACACGGGATTAGCCATCACCAGCCACACGTCGGGGAATCTCCTGTTTGCCGCTGACTCCGCCAACAATCGAGTGGATGTCTACAACGGGACCTTCAGCCTGGTGAACTCCTTCACCGATTCCAGCATTCCAGCCGGCTTCGCGCCCTTCGGGATCAGAGACATCGGCGGCCATCTGTATGTTTCGTTCGCCAGCACTTCCGGTGGCACGGGGGGTTACATCGATATATTTACTGAAAGCGGCACACTGGTAAAACAATTTACCCACGGCGGACCGCTCAACCAGCCTTGGGGCCTTGCCATAGCTCCCACGAATTTTGGCCCGATGAGCAGCGCGCTGCTGATTTCCAACAATACCTCGGGAGGCACGATCAATGCCTTCAATTTGACCACGGGAAAATTTATGGGGCCGTTGAAAAATTCTCTTGGCAAGGCAATCCGGATTCCCGGGCTCTGGGGAATCGAATTTGGGGGCGGATCGCCGGAGAACGGCGGAAAGAATCAACTCCTCTATACGGCTGGTCCGAATGACACGGATGGCTACCTCGGATTGATCTACTTCAAGTAACAAGCTTCACGGACTCACAGGACAGAAATCAAAAGGCCGCCTGTAGGCGGCCTTTTAACGCGTGCATCAACTACTCGACAGTTACGCTTATGCCAGTCCGCTCAATAGCCACGGCCGAGCATGTAGTTGTTCGCTCGCATCAACCATCCAGCCTCGGCGATATAGAACGTCCAGGGAAAACGGTTATTCACGTACCTGCTCTGGATGGTAGTGATGTAGGTGGCAAGGCGGGTTTTGTCGCCCATTGCGGCAGCGGCAGTGCCCACCAGGCACCAAGGGAACGGATCCTGGGAATTAAACGAAAGCGTGGGCCAACCGGGCCACGCGGAATTGAACGCCGCATAGGCCTGCTGCGCGCGCATGTCGGAGGAGGTCACAACGCCCATCAGCACAGGAAAGACCTGCGCGCTGGCGTCAGCATACCAGGTGCCCATGTTGGGTCCAACATTGTTGCCATACCAGTTCTTGTAAACCGCCCACTTGCCGTTCATCCACATATTGAGAATGCCGTTCTGCATGGAGTTTGCGGCGGCAGTATAGTAGGCGGCCTTGGTCGAATCGCCGAAGGCGTTCTGGTAAATGGAGGCGAGGTCACGCAACCCGCGGTAAGCTTCGCAATTGTCCATCAGGTACTTGATCAGGTAATCGGGCTTGGCCCATGTGAGGCCGTCGCTTTGCTGGGTCTGAATGAGCACTCCGCCGATCACGTCGAGTTGGTAGGAGAGACCTAAGATGTAGGAGCGTGCCTGCGAATTTCCGCTCTCCCATGCATTCCACACTACACTGAGAAAAGTGGCGGCGTAGGAATCGGTCGAGTCAGCGTCCTGAGTTGAGATCTCGACGCCATTGTTCACAGTGTAGTTGTAGGTTGTGCCATAAAGGCCCCACTTGTCGGGCCAGTTGAGGTGGTTGATGTACCACTTCATCCATGCCGTTACTTGAGGCATCCGATTCGGATCCTTGGTCATGCCGATAGCCGCAATGTTTGAGAAATACGGATCGATCTGCTGTGGCGTGTAGAGAATTGCGCCATCAGAAGCGGACGCCAGCGACACCCACTGCGACGTTGCATTGAAGGTGTTCTGATACTGCGAACTGGACCCGGACGAGCCCACGGTGATGCTCATGGTTTTGACGTAAACAGCGCCGGTATTGTCCCACGCCTGGATGCTCAGGTTATGAACGCCGTTGGACAGCGCCAGCGATGTCTTCAGATTGGAGGCGGCTACGGTGTAGTCGCTGTTGCTATCCACATAGATGCGCATGGCGTCGATCACGCGTCCGTTGACTGCGGCGGCTGAGGCCACGAACTGCACAGGCGATGAAACGGTTGCGCCGTTACCCGGCGAACTCACGTTAACGCCCTGGGCGGCGGCGGAGATTGTAAGGATCAGCAGAACTGCAGCGCAAGGAAGCGAATGATTCAAAGAGGAATGGGCAGGAAAACGCGAAAACAGACGGGAATGAACTCGCAAAGGCGTACCTCCGGTGATTTTCGGGATGAACCAGAGAAAACGCTGGAGCGGCAGAGTCTCTACTGGGTTTTCACCGTGAAAATACAGTACTCACCGTATTGACGCAAAATAGGAAGTTCATTTGGAGGTTACGAAGGTTACGGAGTCAGAAGTGTGAGGAGAGATGGCGGACGAAACTGATCCACGTCTTCGCTTACAGAATGTTCGCCAAGCTCGTGAAAATACAATGACCGCTCACGAAACGCAAGAATAGGAAGTTCATTGCTGAAGAAAACGAGAGAATGCGTGGATCCAAGCGGCTTAATACTTTCGTGCGGGGCCTGCTGGGGAAACCGGAGGCTGGGAAACGCCGTTCAGAAAACTAGCTGTCCAAAGGAGCCGACGTTTTCCAACTCATTCCCCAGGAATAGAACCCGATGAAGGCGAGGATGTCGAGAAAAGGGCCAAAGACGAAATAGAGCACCGGCATAAACAGTACCGATCCGTGGAGCAGGTATATGTGCAGCATGTATTGCTGCGGCACGAACACCACCAGGTGGATCATGGTCGCCGCAGTAAGAAAAAGTTTCTGCGTGAGACTGAAATTCAGCAAATAGAACGTGAAGGCATAGAGGACCGGGACCAGCCCAATAAGGATGCAACTGAATACCAGCATGCTGACTGTGTAGCCGGGGAGATCATGGGGAAAGCGGGCCGAAGCCATGGCGAAGTATCCCAGGGCCGTCGCCTGCAGAAAGCAAAAACAGCGGATCAGGTACGCCCAAGGTAAGGCTTCATCCCCCAGCAAAAAACTAGCGGCGAAGGCGAGAACGGTGGCTGCGGTGGTGACCCACCAGGCTGTACCGCTCGCCGGGCCAGCAGCAAGACCGAAGCAAGGCAGCGCAAAATGAATATGGCTGCCCCATCCTTGCGGCACAAGGAGGACATCGCTTTTCAGATTGAGCTGCGCTCCCCAGAATGCGAAGATACGGCCCCACAGCCGTCCGGCTGCGGGCAGAGCGGCAATCCAGCAGGCCGTGCCTGCCAAAGCGAGAACGAGGCTCTCGGCTATGCGATATGGACCAATGCGCAGGCGGACGAAAGCCCGGTGCGGCGTAATCAGTCCGCCGCGCCAGCCGCGCCGACGCATGCCTTCGAGCACCGGCGGCAAGCTCTTGTCGGGGTCCATCCTGGGATTTCGCACACTAGAAATCGAGGAAGACACCAATAGTTCCTCCCAGGCGGTGATACGCGGGTTCCTGATGCTGTTCGAGGTTGAAGTTCATTCCCCAGTTCGGCCCAATCCATTGCCGCCAGGTGCCTGTAATAGTATGTTCGGGAAAATCCGTAGCCACACTGAAAGCTGGTACCAGGCCCACCGGTGGACCAATCACCTCGTAACCTTCGCGGCCCCACTCATAGCGGATGGAAACGAAGTGTTCCTTGTCGTGACCCTGATTCAGCGCTAAATATTGCGTGCGGGCGAGAATATTTCCGGGGCTGGCGTGAGTCCACATGAAGCCACCCTGGAGCACAATTGGATATTGAAAGTAATAGGCTGCCCCTACCTGGAAGCGCTCGTCGTAGTTAACGGTTTTGCTTTTATCAAAACCGAAGCCCGCGTTCACGACCAACTGGCGCCGCTGAAGCAGCTTGCGATTGATGAGCGCATCGGTACGAAACTTGGGCAGAAAGAAGCCGCCCGCGCTGCCGCCCGCAGACACCTGTGCATACCAATTCTCCGACAAAGTTCGCGTCAAGCCGAGGCCAAAGAACCAGCCGCTATCTCCGAAGCGAGCTTCGCGATTAAGTTCTCCAGTAACGAGATTGTGCCCGCCCGAAACCATGCCTCGAAGATAGAAGTCATTCCAGTTGGGGTATCCGCCGGTGAGATCGCTATGACCGTAGCCCGCTTCAACATAACCGGGGCCGTCCATGGCGATGGCAAGCCCGCCCAATCCTGGCAGGCTCGACCCCGGTGCCGATGAGGCGGTGTTGGGAGTCGACTGCGCGCTGGCCACCGCGCAGAGCAGCACAGATGCGAGGAAAAACGACATTTTCTTCATCGTTTGGCCTCAACGGCTTCAATTTTAGGCTTGCCGCCATCGGGCTGAGGAGTCAGTTCAACCTTGAGCTGCCTGCCATCGGCGGCGGCGATGAAGATCATGCCGTCTTGCACTCGAACTGCACCTTGACCTTCCACAACGTGCGCTTCACGGTACGATTCCTGAGGAAAAACCCAAGTCTGGTGGGCGAGCGTCTTGGGATGCGAAGCGCGTAACACTACTTTTCCGGCTGAGTTGCGCAGCAGAGTCCAGCGCACGGACTCGCGCTGACTGAGGAACGCCGCCAGTTCCGTCATCGTGTACCAGCGGAAGCGACCTTCTTTCTGCAGGTCGTCGGCGTTGTCCAGCCAAGTGCGCAGCGTGCCGAAAAAGCGCTCCGCTCCGAAGGGATGCGTATACACCAGGCGTGCGGTGTGCTGGTGCACGGTGAAATCCGTTACCGCCAGCAGCCATTCACGCACGGCATCGATGGGCACGTCGTCGAAACCCATTTCTTCCAGGCTGGCTTCCTTCCCCATGTGAAGAATGGGGAAGCCCCAGATGCCGGGACCATCGCGTTCTGCGTCGCGGTAGACGCGCGTCGGCCCCAGTCCGGCATCGCCGGTAAAGTAGTAAGCGACGAATCCGTGGTGCTCAAGCCACCGAGTCACCCACACCGGGTGATTGCCCAGCGGCGCAGAGTACTCGGTGATGTGAGTACCGGACACACGCTCCAGCGCGTCCTTGTTCATCTCCAGATATTTCTCGAACTCGCTTTCGTTGCTGTCATTGAGGTGGTAGCCGAAGTAGTTGTGAATCCAGCCGCCATGGCTGCCGACCTCCTGTCCGCGAGCGACCAGGTAATGGATCCACTTCTGCGCTTCAGGATCGTTTGCGATATCGAGCCCTTTATGGTCGCCGAAGGCATCAACATCAGGCCCGGCGGTGAAGTCCACAGAGAACCGGCCGCGGTCGAAGACGCCCGCGTCGGCCAGGGTCTTGAGCGGCCGCAGTGACGAGCGAGCGTCGATGTGCCAGTTGAACACCAGCCCACCCACGCCATCAGGAACCGAGGCGAGGTAAGGGAGACCGGTCATGCGCACAGCAAAAAAGTGCAGAAACGAGTGCAGCAGCAGTCCATCCGTGCGCGAGGCCAGATATCCGAGCGGCAAGTTCACGAACAACACCTGCCCCAACTCCTCGTGCCGCAAGCCGGCGGCCAGCCCACGTTTGGATTTCAGAAGCACCTCGCCATCGAAATCTCCCTGTGTGCGAAAGACGGGATAATCGACCGTCCCGTACTGATAGCTCGCGAATGTGAGCCGGTTGTTCGCCTCATCGCGATCGGCAACCGGACGCCAGCGCACGAGTTTGCCGCCAGCGTCAACGGGAACGGAGCTGCCGGGCGGGATGGCTATTTCCCGCATGGCGGCATAGGTACCCGTAACCTCCGCCGGCACCATGGTGGTGGTGTCGTAGCGGTCATAGAGCGCGTAGTGCACACCCACCAAGCCAGATAGACGAGAGTCACCCGGCGGAAAGCGGCCATTCAGATCCCACGTGCAGGCGTCATAAACCACCATTAAATTTCCGCCGCCGCGCACGTAGCGGTACAGTTCGCCGATCAGCACATCATTGGCACTGCGATGCAACTGATCGGGAAGGATCACTCCAATGGCATGGACGGTAAAAACCGGGTCGAGAAATTCAGAATCATGAATCGGCTGGAGATGTAGTCCCTCTTCATTGGCCGCGTCCAGCCACTCACGCACTGCCGGCGTGCTGGAATCGAGGTTGTCAGGAAGCAACAGGAGCAGCGTGTCCGCGCCCATCACCGAGTTGGAGGCTTCGTGACGATGGACATAATCCACGGTGGCGTAAATCAACAGCGGCGCGAGGACCGCCATGAATACGTAGCTGGCCCGCTTTCTCATTGTCGCTCTTTCTTCATGGCTGTCCGACTTTCATGGCTGTGCATTTTCAGGAACCCTGGTTTCATGGTTGCCCCAGAATGGCCGAGCAAGCGTTGGGATCGAGCAACTGCCGCTGCGCAAAACGCGCCCGCAGAGATTGCCACACTGCCTCTTCGAGTACATTCCACGAACCACCGCCGCGAAGCGGGTCAGATTGAGATGTCCAGCAGGCTGCGGATGTTGCATCGCCCAGTTTCTCGGCAGCCAAGGCGACCAATCCCCATGGATGAGTGTCGTAGCGCCGCTCAATCCAGCCTGCGCCAAATGCGCGCTTCCACTGCTCCCATGCCTGGCGTGAATTCTGGCCGGGACCGCTCACGTCTGCCAACCAGGGATAAACTTGCGCAACGTCATCGGGGTAAAAGGCGGGACGGGTCTTCTGCATCGATGGACGAAAACTTTTGGTGCGGCGATCCCAGAAGATGCGTGGAATGGCTGCTTCCAGTTGATCGGCTCGGCGCTCGGTGGCGGCCGCGTCCGGATCGTGCAGGCGCGACTGGGCCTGGGCAACATCTTTTAACGCTGCGTAGACTTCAATGTTGTCCATCAGCAGTGCCACGTGGTTGCTCCGTGAGATGTGGTAAACACCGAGCCTCCCGTTGCGTAACTTCTCCAATTGCTTAGCTGACAAATCGACGCTGCGCTGC
>Ga0307474_10001179_pt1 | contig 19079 bp, 9 predicted proteins | sample atmos_gasesECM1C_2_FD_203312 | JGI IMG/M metagenome (GOLD analysis project Ga0307474, IMG submission 203312) | Hardwood forest soil microbial communities from Morgan-Monroe State Forest, Indiana, United States - atmos_gasesECM1C_05 | ecosystem: Environmental > Terrestrial > Soil > Temperate... | reverse complement strand
GTATTTACGGAGTGCTGGCGTATCTTGTGGTGCAGCGCACTCGCGAGATTGGCATTCGCATGGCGCTTGGCGCTGAAACCGCGCACGTCCGGTTTCTGATCGTGAAAGAAGTGGGCACCATGGTGGCGCTGGGCGTTGCAGTCGGCTTGCCGTTGGCCTACGGTCTCGCGCGCTTCAGTGAATCGCTGCTCTATGGCGTGCGGGCCAGCGATCCCACGGTTTACGCGGGTGGGTTGGTGTTGATCGCGTTGATCGCTTTGGCGGCTTGCTATATTCCCGCGCGGCGCGCTACGCGTGTCGATCCGTTGGTCGCGCTGCGCTATGAATGAACAACAATTTTGGAAGCCCTTGGGTGAAATACACGACGAGTTTCTAGACCACGAATACTGATTCAAAGGAGAGGCAATGGCGGACGCAAACGGCACTTTGATCAAAATGCAGGGCGTGAAGAAAGTTTTCTTCACCGATGAAGTGGAAACCCACGCGCTCGAGGAAATTCATCTCGAGATCAAGAAGGGCACGTACATCTCGATTGCCGGTCCGTCCGGTTGCGGCAAGTCGACCCTGCTGTCCATTCTCGGCTTGCTGGATTCCCCGACCGGCGGCGATTATTGGCTCAATGGCCAGCCGGTCGCGAATCTCACCATCAGCGAGCGCACGCGCATTCGCAATCGTGAGATTGGCTTTATTTTTCAGGCGTTCAACCTGATCGGCGATCTCACCGTGTACGAAAACGTGGAGCTGCCGCTGACCTATCGCGGCACCAGCTCCAGTGAGCGCAAGCAAAAAGTGCAGAATGCGCTGGAGCGGGTCGGCATGGCCCACCGCCTGCGCCACTACCCTTCGCAGCTTTCCGGAGGTCAGCAGCAGCGTGTTGCTGTGGCCCGCGCGTTGGTCGGCGATCCACTCATCCTAATGGCTGACGAGCCGACCGGAAACCTGGACTCCAAGAACGGTGAAGCGGTGATGGAACTGCTGCGCGACTTGCACCGCAACGGCGCGACCATCTGCATGGTTACCCACGACCAGCGTTACGCCAACTTCGCCGAGCGCACCATCCACCTCTTCGACGGTCGCATCGTGGAAGAAACCCAGGAAGCCCGCGTCGGAGCCGACTAGCTGCGGCCACAATTGAAATCGTGCTGACACTTCGGCGGTCTGATTACAAGTGTGTCCGAGCACGTTCGCGTAGGGGAAGCAACAATGCAGACGCTGTGGAACGACCTACGATTCGCCTTGCGGGTGCTAGCAAAGAATCCGGTGTTTACCGCGGTGGCTGTGCTGACGCTGGCGCTCGGTATTGGCGCCAATACCGCCATCTTCAGCGCAATGAATGCGGTCTTGCTGCGTTCCCTTCCCGTGAAAAACGCGGACCGGCTGGTCTGGCTACGCTTTCAAAATCAGCCTCGAGACACATCGCAAACCGGCTATGGCGACCGCTCACACTCTGAACCAGCGTTCGAGCAATTGCGCGCACAACGAGAAGTCTTTACCGACGTCGTCGCTTTTGTGCCCTTGAGTTTCAGCAAAACCATCGTGCGCGTCGGCGACGCGCCGGAAGAAGCGTCCGCGGACATGGTCAGCGGCAATTTCTTTTCCGGGCTAGGTGTGACTGCGGCGCTGGGTCAATTGTTCACGCCGGAAGATGAGTCGCGCCACACTCAGGTCGCCGTACTGAGTTACAACTTCTGGACGCGCCGCTTTGCCCGCAACCCTTCCGTGCTTGGCCAGTCCCTGTATCTCAAGGGAGTTCCGTTTCGCATCATTGGAGTTGCGCTTCGCGATTTCTTTGGTGTCGAGCCGCAGGGTTCCACCGATCTCTGGATTCCGTTCCAGACCCTGCCGGAATTAAAACCGTGGGGCGTCTCGCCGCAGGACAAGAGCGCTCTTTACGGCTCGCCGGATTGGTGGTTTTTGATGATGATCGGGCGTCTGCGGCCGGGCATCGATCAGAAGCAGGCGCTCGCGCAACTGCAGCCGGTCTATCAGAGCGTGGCCTACCTCGGAACACCCGGACCGCGTAAAGATGAACCGCCGCCGCAACTGTATTTCAGTGCTGTGCAAGGAATCGCCGGCCTGCGGGAGGCGTTTGAAACGCCGTTGCATGCGCTCATGGTCACGGTAGGACTCGTCCTGGTGATCGCGTGCAGCAACGTGGCTATGTTACTGGTGGCGCGAAATTCTGCGCGGCAGCGCGAGTTCAGTCTTCGCTCCGCTCTAGGCGCAGGGCATGCACGGCTGTTCCGCCAATTACTGACTGAGGGGGCGCTGCTGGTGGCGGCTGGAGGCGTCGCCGGCTGGCTACTGGCGGTGTGGGCCAGTGATGCGCTCGCGCAGTGGGCAAGGCTGGACGTCAGTCTGGCCCCCGATCGTGGCGTGCTGTTCTTCTCGGTGGTAATTTCCCTCGGAACGGCTTTAATTTTCGGCCTCGTCCCGTTCTGGAGCGTGGGCCGAGTGGCGCCGTGGGTTGCCCTGCGAGCTTCCGGTCGCAGTGCGACACAGGACCGCACAGGATTCCGCGCCGGCCAGGTTGTCGTGGCCATGCAGATGGCCATGTGCCTCGCGCTTCTAATGGGAGCGGGGCTGGCCGTCCGCAGCCTGCGAAATCTTGAAAACGCGAGCCTGGGGCTGCGCGCCCAAGGGCTGCTGGTCTTCGGCATTACTCCTCCGCAGAGCCTGCACAGCGACCCGGAAGTCATCCGCTTCTATCACACGCTTGTCGACCGGCTGCGCGTGTTGCCCGGAGTCGAAGCCGCTACGCTCGTACAAATCCGGCCTGGGGTAGGCGGTAGCAACAACACGATTGCGTTTGTGGACGGCCTGCAAGCACGCGAGAAAGTAGGAGATAGCCTGGTGCGCTGGAATGCCGTGGGCCCGGATTTCTTCCACGTTATGGGGACCTCCATCCTGCAGGGCCGCGATTTTACCGACGCCGATTCGTCGGCCTCCCTGAAAGTTGTGATTGTCAATCAGACCTTCGTCGATCGTTACTTGCCCGGGCGCCAGCCGTTAGGCCATCACTTGGCCATCGATGGAGAACACGGCGCCCCTTATACGATCGTCGGCGTGGCGCAAAACAGTAAGTACACGAGCGTGCGCGAAAAGGACTCCGCCATGGCGTACTTTCCTTACCCGCAGATACCTGACGTCGCCAGCATGCAAGTGGAGTTGCGCACTGCAGGTAATCCCACCGCTTTCCTACCTTCGGTGCAGCGGGTGATTCAAGATATGGGTCCGGACCTGGCGGCATTGCAGCCAATTACCCAGAAGGCGCAATTCGAGGCGTCCTTTTCCCAGGAACACTTGTTTGCCCGCCTGGCGCTGTTCTTCGGATTGCTTGCCGCGCTACTGGTTGCCACCGGACTGTACGGCACCCTCGCCTATCGAGTAAGCCGAAGAAGCGCAGAGTTCGGAGTGCGCATGGCGCTTGGTGCGAGCCCTCGGCAGGTTTTGTGGATTATCGCACGCGAGAGCGTGATGCTCAGCATAGCGGGCGTCGGATTGGGCTTGCCGCTTGCCATCGTAGGCGCACGTTTGCTGCGTTCTTTCTTTTACGGCCTCGCACCGGAAGATCCCTTGGCTCTCGCCCTGGCGGTTCTTGCAACGTGTACCGTCGTGATTGTCGCCAGCGTAATCCCGGCGCGTCGTGCCACTCGCGTCGATCCGCTGGTTGCGTTGCGTTACGAATAGGAGTTGTCATGTTCTCACTTGTGCAAGATGTTCGCTTCGGTTTACGCATGCTGGCAAAGCATCGCCTGGCGACGCTGGTCTCGGTTGCCGCTCTGGCGCTCGGCATCGGGGCGAACACCGCGATGTTTAGCGTTGCCGAAGCTTTTCTGCTGCATCCGGTGCCGTTCGAGAACGCTGACAAAATCGTTGCGTTAGTCGATTCGCGGCCGGAGCAGAACGTGGACATGAACGCCATCGCTCCCGCCACGTACTTCGACTGGCGCAAGGAAGCGCAATCTTTCGACGATCTTGCGGCCTATTCGTGGGATGAAGTTAACCTCACCGGCGGCGCCCATCCACAGAAGGTCCAGGCTTTTCAGGTTTCTGCCAACCTCTTTGGGATATTAGGCGTAAGACCGCAGGCGGGTCGCGTCTTTCTAGCCGAGGAAGAAACGCCCGGTAAAGATCAAGAAATCATTCTCGGTCACGCCCTTTGGGAACAGCGCTACGCTGCAGACCCTAACATCGTTGGAAAAAACCTGAAAGTCGACGGAAAGAGCTACACGGTTATCGGAGTGATGGCGAAAGCTTTCGATTTTCCCATGCCCGCTGAGGCCTGGATCCCGCTCGCCATCGACCCAGAGCACCGCCAGCGGCGCGACAGTCGCTGGTTATGGGTGTTGGGCCGCCTGAAACCTCATGTCTCCTTCTCCCAAGCTGCGGCAGAAATGCAAGGCATCGCGCAACGGCAAGCCGAAGCTTATCCGGACACAAATAAAGGGTGGCAACTCCGGCCCATGCCGCTGAGCGAATTCGTGACGGGCAGTATCACGCGTCAGTACACACTTTTGCTGATGGGCGCGGTGGCATTTGTCCTGCTCATCGCCTGCGCCGACGTGGCCAATGTGCAGTTTGCGCGCATGAGCGGACGCACCAACGAGTTTGCGGTGCGAACGGCGCTGGGCGGCAGCCGCTGGCGCGTCATTCGCCAGCTGCTCACCGAAAGCATTCTGCTTTCCGCGGGCGGCGCAGTGCTGGGCCTGCTCTTCGCGCAGTGGGCGATTCAGGTGATTCTTGCGCACATGCCGCCGGACGTTGCGAAGTTCGTCGCCGGCTGGAAGACGATCAGTCTGGACTCCAACGCATTCTTGTTCACGCTCGTGGTCGTGATAGTCAGCGGCATTCTTTCGGGTATCGCGCCCTCTTTGTTGGCGTCGCGTAGCAATCTTGCCGAGTCGTTGAAGGAAAGCGGCCGAGGCAGCACCGTCAGCCGCGCTCGGGGCCGCTTGCGTGGCGCGCTGGTCGTCGCGGAGATTTCTCTAGCCCTGGTTTTACTGGTCGGCGCAGGTCTGCTGGTAAAGAATTTTCAGGGACTTCTGAATGTCAACGAGAGCTATTCGCCGCAGACGCTGCTGGCCATGAACCTCACGCTTTCCGACGCACAGTACGTGCAGGACTCCACGCGCCGCGCTTTCGTTGAGGAAGCGTTGCAACGGCTTGGCCGCTTGCCCGGAGTGCAGTCCGCCGCCATAGTCACGCACGTGCCCTACTCGGAAGGAGGAGGCGTAAGCACTTTCACTTTTTCCATCGAAGGCCACCCGCCGGCGCAACGCGGCGAGCTTCGCCATGGCATCATTGAGTCGATCAGCCCCAACTATTTCGCCATGATGAATATCGCCCTCCGCCAGGGCCGGCTGCTTACGGACGCGGACGGCGCCGAGACTACCCCCGTCGCGGTGATTAGCGAAAGTCTCGCCCGGCGGTACTTCGCGGGAACGAATCCTCTTGGCGCGCGCATCAAGGTCGGCGAAATGGATTCCCCGAGGCCCTGGGCCACGATCGTCGGCGTTGTGAATGACGTCCACTACAGTTGGATCAACAAGGAGGATGTTCCTACGATTTACGGTCCCTTCCGGCAGGCGCCGCCCTATTACACCACCATTCTGCTGCGTACCCCGGGCGACCCTTTGCAATTTGTCTCGCCGGCCCGCGAACAGATTGCCGCTGTCGACCCGAATTTGCCGCTTTACAACATCAAGCCCATGGACCGCGTCATCACTGAATCGATCATCGGCATCGCCTACGTCGCCTCCATGATGGCGGTGCTCGGCGTCATCGCACTGGTGCTTGCTTCCGTCGGTGTCTTCGGCGTCATGTCGTACTCGGTTAGCGAGCGTGCGCATGAAATCGGCATTCGCATGTCGGTTGGCGCGCAGACCAAAGACATCCTGCGCATGGTTTTACGTAGCGGCATGACCCTGACCGTGCTGGGATTAGCGATCGGGCTACCCATCGCCTTCGCCATGGCTCGCGCGCTGGCCTCTCTGCTCTTCGGCGTGGAAGCCGCCGACCCATTCTCGTTCATCGGCCTGCCGCTGATTCTGGCCGCCGTCGCTGCCCTGGCCTGCTATCTGCCCGCCCGCAGAGCCTCGCGCCTCGATCCGCTGAAAGCCTTGCGCTACGAATGAGGGCACTCTTGCTAAAGTTCGCGACGCAGCGTTGGAGTCAAACGTGAACCAGGTCTGGCAAGATCTTCGCTACGCCCTACGCGCTCTTGCGAAGAACAAAGGCTTCACTTTCGTGGCCCTGCTGACTCTCGCCCTGGGCGTAGGCGCAACCAGCGCGGTCTTCGGAGTTGTGAATGCTGTCCTCCTCAAGCCTCTGCCTTTCGCGCAGCCCGAACGCTTGATTAAGCTCGAAGAGCGCCATTCCGATTGGCCCTCGCACGGGTTCGCCTACGCCAATTTCGCGGACATCGCGCACAGCACACGCACCTTGGAAGAATTGGCGGCTTACCGGTCCTGGCTTTTTACCCTGAGTGGAGACGCGGAGCCTGAGAACATCGATGGCTATCGTGTTTCCGGCGAATTCTTCAACGCGCTCGGCGTTGCACCGCAGCTCGGGCGAACCTTTCTGCCGGAAGACAATCACGCCGGCAATGAGCCTGTCGCCGTACTCAGCGACGGACTCTGGAAGCGCCGCTTCGGTTCCGACCCCCACATTATTGGGAAGACTTGCAAAATAAATGGCGCTCCTGCTCGCATCATTGGCGTTATGCCCGCAAGTTTCCGTTTCCCCGAAAATGCCGGCCTTTGGATGCCCCTTGCGCTCAACGAATCCCTGCTGACAAATCGGCGAGCCCATCTCTACACGGTAATCGCTCGCCTTAAGTCCGGTGCGACGCTGGCGCAAGCTCGCGCGGAAACGCAATCGCTCGCCAAAGCCATTGATGCCCAGAACAAAGACGTCGATCCCAACTGGACGGCGTATCCATCTCCATTCCAAGAGCGTCTGGTGGCTCCCGTTCGGTTCCCGATCCTTCTTTTATTCGGTGCCGTCAGCTTCGTTCTTCTGATTGCTTGCGCTAACGTCGCCAATCCTCTGCTCGCGCGAGCCGCGGGCCGCTCCAAGGAAATCGGCGTACGCATCGCCCTTGGTGCAGGCAAATCCAGAATCGTCAGGCAATTGCTCACAGAAAGCCTGGTCCTCGCGACGATCGGCTCCGTCCTCGGCTTGTTAGTCGCAAACTTTGGGCTGCGCATCATCATTCAGCTCAGTCCTGGCGATGTCCCGCGACTGCAGGACGCTTCCATCGATTGGCGCGTACTGGCGTTTACTCTGTTGGTCACCGCGCTAACTGGCGTCCTGTTCGGAGTCGCGCCCGCGCTGCAAGCGTTCAGGGTCGATCTGCAAAATTCGCTCCGCGAATCGCGCCGCACCTCTTTGAGTTCCGCACAGCTTCGTCTGCGCAGCGCGCTGGTCGTCTCTGAGATCGCCTTGGCCCTCGTTCTCCTAGCGGGTGCCGGATTGTTGGCCAACAGTTTCCTGCGTCTGCTCCGTGTCCCTCTAGGCTTCAATCCTCAGAAACTACTTACCTTGCAACTGTTTTTGCCGGAGGCCAGCGAGTCCGCTTCCGACACGCATAGCAGCCAAGTCATCAGCGCGATTCTCGAGCGTGTGCGCACCCTTCCCGGCGTGCAATCCGCGAGCGCCGTGAACTCTCTCCCCGTTACCGGCGGTGTTTCCACGGACTTCACCATCGTCGGACGCCCGCCCGTCAAATCTGGAGACGAGCCTTCCGCGGATATTTGCGTCATCGATGCCGCTTATTTCCGCACCATGCAAATTCCGCTTCTTCGCGGCCGCGATTTTTCCGCTCGCGATTCGGCAAGCGCACCAAAGACCATGGTCATCAATCAAACCATGGCCGAAAAATTCTGGCCTGGACAGGATCCCCTCGGCGCTCGTGTCACCATGCTCGATTGGGGACCGCCGCTGACCGGCGAAGTTGTCGGCATCGTTGGCGACGTCAAACCAAACGGCCCGCAAGAACCGGTGGGCTCCATGATTTACTGGTCTAATCCGCAATTTCCCTCGCTCTGGAATTATTTGGTCGTGCGCACCACAACCAGCGACCCGTTCAGCGTCGTCGCCGGCATCAAAGCGCACGTGCGCGCCGTTGATTCGGAACAGCCCGTTTCGCAAATTCGCACCATGGAGCAGGTACTCGGCGAATCGCTCGCGCAGCGCAGATTCAGCTTGGTTCTGATTGGCATCTTCGCCGCACTGTCCGTGCTGCTTGCCGCTATTGGCGTTGCCGGCGTTATGGCCTTCCTGGTTGCTCAGCGGACGCAAGAAATGGGCATCCGCATGGCGCTCGGCGCGCAACACAAAGATGTATTCGAACTGATTCTCGGCCAGGGCCTGCGCATGGCCTTCCTTGGGCTGTTAATCGGACTTGCTGGGGCCTTCGGCTTGACCCGGCTGCTTTCCGGCATGTTATATGGTGTAAAGCCTGGTGACCCGCTTACTTTCGCGTTGGTCTCCGCGTTTCTGGTAGGAGTGGCGCTGCTGGCGTGTTGGCTGCCCGCGCGTTCCGCCACGCGCGTCGATCCCATGGTGGCGTTGCGCTATGAGTAGAGCGACAGAGCCGCAGAAGGTACACTAGGATGAGTGCGTTTAAGCGATAAGGAGCGTTTGTGGAACCTTTGATTCAGATGCGTAGTCTCGAGAAGGCCTTCGAGGCCGGCGGTAGCAAATTCTTTGTGCTGCGCCGCATCAACATCGATATTCAGCAGGGCGAATTCGTCACCTTCATGGGCCCGTCGGGCGCCGGCAAATCCACGCTGCTCAGCATCATCGGCATGCTCGATAGCGCCTGGAGCGGCGAATACTATTTTCTTGATCAGCCGGTCCACAAGCTCAACGTCAAGAAACGCAACGAGCTGCACAAAGCCAACATCGGCTTCGTTTTCCAGAGCTACCACCTCATCGACAATCTGACCGTCTTCGAAAATCTGGAAATCCCGCTCTCGTACAAGAATGTCCCGCACAAAGAGCGGGTCAGCTTGGTTTGCGACATTCTCGATCGCTTCAATATCGTCGGAAAGAAAGACTTGTTCCCCAATCAGCTTTCCGGCGGTCAGCAACAATTGGTCGGTGTCGCGCGTGCTGTCATCCAGAATCCCAAGCTCATCCTCGCCGACGAGCCCACCGGCAACCTGCACTCCGCCCAAGGCGAAGAAATCATGCAGCTCTTCAAGCGCCTGAACGAAGCCGGTACCACCATCATTCAGGTCACCCACTCCGAGCGCAACGCCACTTTCGGCAACCGCATCATCCAGCTCAAAGACGGCTGGGTGGTCAGCGAAGAAAAGGCCGCCGCCCCCGTCGGCTAGGCCGAATACGGTCCGATTGCTGGAAACGCCTGATGCCTTTCCATCGTTCCTAACGTAACGGAGGATTAGCATGAGGATCCTGCTGCAAGACCTGCGCTACGCCGTTCGCATACTCCTGAAGAGTCCGGGATTCACCATCGTGGCCGTGTTGACCTTGGCCCTCGGAATCGGCGCCAACACCGCGATCTTCAGCGTCCTCGATTCCGTCCTCCTCCGCGCTCTGCCCGTGGCCCACCCGGAACAACTGGCAGCCCTCACCGATCCCGATTCCCATGGCTCTTCCTTCGGCGAGGAGACCGGCGAACGCTCGCTGCTGGCCTACTCGGAATTTGAATATCTCCGCGATCACAACGAAGCCTTCTCTCGAATCTTCGCGGCCGACAGCAATCTTCCCGATGTCGAGGTAACCGTTGCGACCCCATCCCGTGCGGCTGTCGAGAAAGAGAGCGTGCGGGTCCGACTCGTCAGCGGCGATTATTTCGATACTCTGGAGGTTAAGCCTGCTGCCGGACTGCTCTTCCATCGCGAAGTCGACCGCGCGCGGGGCGGAGCGCCCATTGCCGTGATCAGTTACGCGTTTTGGAAGCAGCGATTCGGCCTCGATCCGTCGGCGCTTGGCAAAACCATCCAAATTCGCAACACTTCCTTTCAAATCGTGGGCGTGTGCCCACCGGGCTTCTTCGGCGAAACCGTCGGCGAAGCCACCGACGTTTGGCTCCCCATCACCATGCAAGATGTCATTCATCCCGGCCTCGACTTGCTCACCGCTTCGCCGCAAGGCCTGCTGAACCAACACATTTGGCTGCAAGTTATGGGCCGATTAAAGCCTGGCATCACCCATGCCCAAGCCAATGCCAGCATGAATGTCGTATTCAAGCGCCTGATTGAATCTCTAGCGGGCCCGGATCTTACCGCCGAGCAGCGTCACAAGTATCTCGATCAGCGTCTCAATGTCCGGTCCGCTGCGCGCGGCAGTTCCACGCTGCAAGGCAAGTTTGGGCAGCCCCTGAAAATGCTCATGGCCTTGGTGGGGTTGGTCTTGCTGATTGCCTGCGCCAACGTCGCGAATCTCCTGTTGGCGCGCGGTGCGGCCAGACAAAAGGAATTTGTTATGCGGCTGGCCGTCGGCGCCGATCGTTCGCGCTTGATACGCCAACTCCTCACGGAAAGTCTGCTATTGGCTGCTCTTGGCGCTGGCGCCGGAATCGCGCTGGCCTTTTGGGTCGACGCGCTGCTTTTGCGAATGGTGGCGGGATTTGCGAATGCCTCCGCCGCCATCCAGCTCAATTTGCAGCCAGATACCCGGGTTCTCGGTTTCACTTTGTTCGTCACCGCGCTGACCGCTATCCTCTTCGGACTGTTCCCCTCCCTGCATGCCACCCGTCTCGAACTTTCGCCCACTATGAAGACCAGCGGGCCAACCGCGGGCAGCCAATCACCAGGCCGGCGCTTATCGTTGAGCAAGGCTCTAGTCGTCGCGCAGGTGACTTTTTCTCTGGTTCTTCTTGTCGCCGCAGGCCTCTTTGTTCACAGTCTCGCCAAACTTAGCCAAGCGAACCTGGGCTACAATCGCGAAAACTTATTATTGTTTCGGGTCAATGCCGTCGCCGGAGGATACAAGGGTGCCACGTCCATCCGGCTTTTCGAGGATTTGTTCGCACGAATTTCGGCAGTCCCTGGTTTACGGAGTGTAACCGTGTCGGAGGACGGCCTGTTTAGTCATGCGGAGTCCGCCGACTTCATCGCCATCGAGGGCTATACGCCAAAGCCCGGTGAAGAGATGGAGTCGCGGTTCGACCATATCGGTCCTGGGTATTTCTCCACCATCGGCATTCCTATTCTCCTGGGCCGCGAAATCACTTCGCAGGACACGAACACCGGTTTCCGCACCGCTGTGGTGAACGAGACGTTTGCTCATCGCTTTTTCCCAAATACAAATCCGGTCGGCAAGCGCGTGCGCGACACCGACCCCGGCAATCCCTCGGACGCCGTCATCGTTGGGGTCGCCAAGGATGTCAAGTACAACAGCCTTCGTGAGCAGACTCCCCCGCGTATCTATGTTCCCCTCTTCAATCCCATGTGGGAACAGCGGGCCGCTATGTATGAAGTGCGGACGTTCGCCGACACAGCAAGCGTCAGCGCGTCCCTGCGTTCCGCTGTGCAAGAGGTCAGCCAGTCTCTTCCGCCGATAAATATTCACACCATGGCCGGTCTGGTCGACGATACCCTGCAAACGGATCGCTTCATCGAGCAACTCTCCACCGCTTTCGGCCTCCTCGCCATTTTGCTGGCCAGCATCGGCCTGTACGGCGTCATGGCTTACAATGTCGCGCGCCGCACTCGCGACATTGGCATCCGCATGGCTCTTGGCGCCGAACCGGGCAATGTCCTCTGGCAAGTCCTGCGCGAAACTCTCGTACTTGTCTGCATCGGAATCGCCATCGGGATTCCCGCTGCGCTGGCAGGCACTCGCCTGGTTCGCAGCATGCTCTTCGGCCTCGGGTTTGCCGACCCCGTCGTTATCGTTTCGGCCGCAGCCTTGCTCGCCTTGGTCGCGGCTCTTGCCGGTTTTCTGCCCGCTCGCCGCGCTGCGCGAGTGGACCCGATGGTCGCATTGCGCTACGAGTGATGGCTGCTGCCACATTCGAGCTCGGCGGCGGCTAAAGGAGTACTGGGATGAACAGCTTGGTGCAAGATCTGCGCTACGCCATTCGCATGCTGGTGAAAAACCCCGGCTTCACGCTCATCGCGGTGCTCACCTTGGCGCTCGGCATCGGCGCGAACACGGTTGTGTTTAGTGTGCTGAATGCGCTCCTGCTGCGTCCCCTCGCTGTGGAAAGACCGAACGAATTGGCGTTTCTCGAAAGCCAGAATGGTCCGAGTCAATCCTTTCCAAACTATAAAGATCTTCGCGATCGCAACCGAACGTTCGCGGGGCTGATCGGGTATCGGATTGCGCCGGTGGAATTGGAGACTCACGACCGCGCGGATCGCATCTGGGGTTACCTCGCCACCGGAAACTACTTTGATGTGCTGGGCGTCCGGCCGGCGCTGGGCCGCTTCTTCCAGCAGAGTGACGATCTCCATCCTGGAGAAAGCCCCTACGCAGTGCTCAGTTATAACGCCTGGCAGTCACGATTCGGCGCCGACCCGGCGATCATCGGGAAGACAATTCGCATCAATCGTCAGCCCTTTTCGGTTCTGGGCGTAGCACCTCGGGATTTTCACGGTACGGAGCTCTTCTACTGGCCTGACGTTTGGGTGCCGATGATGATGCAGCCACAAATCGAAGTGGGCAATCCGTGGCTCGACAACCGATGGACTTGGAATACCTGGGTGATCGGCAGGCTCAAGCACGGCATCACACCAGCCCAGGCGGAAGCCGACGTCAACACCATAGCAGTCGAACTGACTCGCCAATATCCCGCGGCAAATGACCGATTGCATTTCCGATTGTCCAAGCCGGGATTGATCGGCGATTTGATTGGTACGCCGGCAAGAGCTTTCACGCTCGGCGTTTTGCTTCTCGCCACCTTGGTCCTTCTAGCGGCCTGCACAAATCTAGCAAGCATGCTGACCGCCCGCGCCACCGACCGGCAGCGCGAGTTCGCCATCCGCCTGGCGATTGGTGCGGACCGCGGACGCATCTTGCGCCAACTCTTGACCGAAACGCTAATGCTCGCGCTGGCCGGTGGAGGCGCCGGTCTCTTCTTAGCGACGTTTCTGACCGCCGCGCTGAGCCACTGGCGCGCACCCATGGACTTCCCCATACAATACGACGTCAATCCCGACTGGCGCGTTTTCCTTTTTGTCCTGGCGGGATCGTTACTTGCCGGATGTCTTTTCGGTTCTGCCCCCGCCTGGCGCGCTTCCAAGTCCGAACCCAATCTGGTGCTTAGGGGAGCCTCCGCAACCTGGGGCCGCGGCCGCCTGGCGCTCCGCGACGTACTCGTTGTCGTTCAGGTCGCGCTCTGCTTTGTGCTGGTGTCCGCTTCCCTGCTCTCGTTGCGCGGACTCCAGCAAGCTCTGAAGACGAATCTGGGTTTTGCGCCACAGCATGTTTCGGTGGCCGCTTTCGAGTTGGGTTTGGCTGGCTATTCCGAAGATCGCGGCCGCGCCTTTCAGCAGCAAGTCGTGCAGGTCATCCAGCGTTTGCCTGGTGTGCAGTCCGCCGCGTATTCCAATTCGCTCCCACTCAGCGTCGACCAGTCTCATACCGGTGTCTTTCCCGATGGTACAGGGGAGACTCGGCCTGCTGACCGCATCCCGGTCGTCTACTATCAAGTTTCACCGGATTTTTTCGCCACCTTGGGAATGAAGTTGCTCGGCGGCCGCGAATTCACTTGGCACGACGATAAGAACGCACCCCAGGTGGCCATCGTGAACGCTGCGTTCGCGAAACGAGTATTGCGCTCCGGAAACCCCGTCGGCCAGCGCTTCCGTGGCGGCCGCACCTGGCCATTCACCGAAGTCATCGGCGTTGTCGAAGACGGTAAATACGAGACCCTCACAGAATCGCAGCAACCCGTGGTCTTTTGGTCGATCCTGCAGTCGTACAATTCCACCACCACACTGGAGGTGCGCTCGTCGATACCCTCCACGCAAATGGTTGGTGAGGTTCGCGAGGCCATTGCGCGGCTCGACCCGGCGCTGCCGCTCTACGGCGCTGGCCCGCTGCAAGAAATGCTGGGCTTCGCGTTTCTTCCCACGCAGGCAGCAGCCGTCGCCTTGAGCTTCTTCGGCGTGCTGGCCATTGTTCTCGCGGCAACCGGCATCCACGGGCTTGCCGGTTACGCGGTTTCCCGGCGCACGCGTGAGATCGGCGTCCGCATGGCTCTCGGCGCGGGTCCGGTGCAGGTGGTCCGTCTTGTGCTGGGCAAGACCGCACTCCTGCTGGTCTTGGGTTCGGTGGTCGGTCTCGCGCTCGCTCTGGCAACCGGCCAAGTGATCGCCAGCGTCGTTTATGGCGCTCAGCCTCGCGATCCTTTGGTAATGCTGGCGGTGGGGGCCAGCATTGCCCTAATCGCCCTCTCGGCGGCGTGGTCGCCCGCGCGGCGCGCCACACGGGTCGATCCGCTGGTCGCGCTGCGCTACGAATGATCCGTATAGCTCTCCTTTCAGCGGCCCCCCGGTGGATCCGCATTTGTGATGTTTGAGCGCTATAGAATAGACTTTACGTAAAAGAATCGAATGAAACCGACGAATTCACATCCTCATCGCGTGCTGGTTGCCGACGACCAATCGGATATTCGCGACGCGTTGCGTTTGCTGTTGCGGCGCGAAGGCTACGAGATTCACGGCGCGGCTTCGCCCAGCGAGGCTTTGGCTGCGCTGGAAGCTCGCGAATTCGATGCGGTGCTGATGGATTTGAATTACGCGCGCGATACAACCTCCGGCCAGGAGGGGCTGGATTTGCTGCCGCGGATTCAAATGATGGACAGCACGCTGCCGGTGATTGTGATGACGGCCTGGAGCAGCGTGGAAGTTGCGGTGGAGGCGATGCGGCGCGGCGCTCGCGATTTCATTCCTAAACCGTGGGAAAACACGCGCCTGGTCACGGTGATTCGCACGCAGATCGATTTGCGCCAGGCGCTACGACAGGCCTCGCGGCTGGAAGCAGAAAATCGTCTGCTGCGGGCGGAATCCCGCCCCACCATGATTGCGGAATCACCCGCCATGCGTCCGGTGTTGGACATCATCGGCCGCATCGGGCCCTCCGACGCCAACGTGCTCATCACCGGAGAGCACGGAACCGGAAAAGAGGTTGTCGCGCAAACACTGCATGCATTATCTCCGCGCGCGAATACTCCGATGGTCACGGTGAATGCCGGAGGCCTTTCGGAAGGCGTTTTCGAGAGCGAACTATTCGGGCATGTGAAGGGCGCGTTCACCGATGCGCGTGTGGACCGCGTCGGCCGCTTCGAGTTGGCCGACAGCGGCACGCTGTTTCTCGACGAAATCGCCAATGTGCCGCTGAAGCTGCAGGCCAAGCTGCTGCGTGTTTTGGAAACCGGCGAGCTCGAGCGCGTGGGCTCATCCAGTACGCGACGCGTGGACGTGCGTGTGATCGCCGCAACCAACGTGGACGTTACGGCGGAAGCCGCGGCAGGGCGTTTTCGGCAGGACTTGCTGTTCCGCCTTAATACCATCGAAATTCATCTGCCCCCGCTGCGCGAGCGCAAAGAAGATATTGATCTGCTGGCGCATCATTTTCTGCGCGGTTACGCGCAGCGCTATCGCAAAACCATCAGCGGGTTCGATCCCGTCGCCGCGCAGGTTCTGCACGAACATCCCTGGCCGGGCAATGTGCGGGAGCTTGACCACGCCATCGAGCGCGGCGTGCTGTTGGCCACCGGACCGCTGGTGCGCGCTGGCGATCTGGGATTGCGCGCCGCGGCTCCGGGTGCCGGCGCGCGGCTCGAAGAAATGAGCCTCGACGAAGTGGAGCACCACCTGATTCAGCGCACGCTGGCCCGCCACGACGGCAATGTCAGCCAAGCCGCCAAGGCTTTGGGCCTGAGCCGCAGCGCGATGTATCGCCGGCTGCAAAAACACGGCTTGGAATGAAGCGGCTCAGGCATGAAGCCCTGCGAACCCTCAAGCCGTCCCTTCTCATGAAGCCGCCCTTCTCATGAAGCCGCTAAGTTACGAACACCGGATCCAACTGCTGGCGGTCGCAGCGGGGTTGCCGGGGTCGGTCATCGCGCTGATTCTACTGTGGACCGGCGACTATGCCTCTCGCACCATCTGGACCTTGGCGCTGCTGATTGTCGGGCTGTGGCTGGGGTTCGCGTTTTCGGTGCGCCACCGCGTGGTGTTCTCGCTGCAAACTTTATCGAACCTGCTGGCCGCGATGCGCGAAGAAGACTTCTCCGTGCGGGCGCGCGGGGCCAACCGCGACGATGCCATGGGCGAAGTCATGATCGAAGTGAACTCGCTCAGCGAAACGTTGCGCGAGCAGCGGCTGGGCGCGCTGGAGGCCACCGCGTTGCTGCGCACCGTCATGGAAGAAATCGATGTCGCCATTTTTACCTTTGACAATGAAAATAAACTTCGCCTGGTGAATCGGGCCGGAGAGCGATTGCTGGCGCGCCCGGTCGAGCGATTGCTGGGCTTTACCGCCGCCGAACTTGGTCTCGGCGCTTCGCTCGACGGCGAATCCGCGCGCACCATGGAGCTTACCTTTCCCGGCGGCTCGGGCCGCTGGGGAATGCGCCGCGGCTTGTTTCGGCAGGCCGGCTTGCCACACCACCTGGTGGTGCTGAGCGATTTGAGCCGCGCGCTGCGCGACGAAGAGCGGCAAGCTTGGCAGCGACTGATCCGCGTGATGGGGCACGAGTTGAACAATTCGCTGGCGCCGATTCAGTCGGTGGCGCAAAGCCTCGAAAGTGGCGTCAACTCGTTGCGCAACGAGGGCGATAATCTTCAGCCCGAGGTGCAACGCGCGCTCCTGGACGACATCCAGCAGGGTTTCGGCATCATTCGCTCGCGCACCGAAGCCCTGGGCCGTTTTATGGCGGCGTATTCGCGGCTGGCGCGGCTGCCTGCCCCGAAACTTGCGCCGCTCAGCGTCAAGGATTGGATCTCTCGCGTAGCCATGCTGGAAACCCGTGTGAAAGTGAAAATCCAGGAAGGCCCGGAAGTGACCATCTGCGGCGACGCGGACCAGTTGGAGCAATTGCTGATCAATCTTTTGCGTAACGCCGCGGATGCGGTGTTGGAAGCCGGTACGCAGGCCAGCGTGGGCTGGTCCAGCCAGGATTCGCAACTGGAAGTGTGGGTCAGGGACGATGGTCCGGGCATTCAGAACACCGCCAATGTGTTCGTCCCTTTTTTCACCACCAAGCCGGGCGGCACTGGGATCGGCCTGGCGCTCAGCCGACAAATCGCCGAAGCCCACGGTGGAACTCTGAGCCTGGAGAATCGCCGGGGGGCGCGAGGGTGCGAGGCGCGCCTGCGTTTGCCGCGGTAGCCCCCCTCCCCCCCCGGTTTTCTGCAACTGCACATTCTAAAAGAGTTAGCGGTAAATTTTGCGTAAGTGCAGATTCTAAAGGAGTTACGAAGCGGCTCCTGCCGGATACAAGATTTCGTATACACCTGATTCTACAGGGCTTACGGAGGGAGCCTCACTCGCATTACCATGTCTTGTAAGTGCACATTCTAAAGGGCTTGGGAAAGGTGCCGATGCGGGGGGTGTGGGTATGAGTTTACCCAAGGCATATACTACACGAACTTATCAGAAAGTCAATAGAAAACTGATGGGCTTCCAGGATGGCTTTGATCCTGCCGAGCTGGGGCGCAGCGTTCCCTGGCTGCGCTCGGGATAAAGCTGCGCCGCTACCGGGACGGCGGGGATCACTTTGGTGGCTCGGTCATTTCCATGGCCCAGATGGCGGCTGGGCGCATGTACATGGAGGCGCGGTAGTTGCCGGTGATGTCCCAGGCTTCCGGGGTGCGGAACCAGTAGCCTTTGGTTTCGTAGCTGGTGTGGTAGATGCCCCAGGCGGTCTTGTAGGCTTCGTCCTTCATTCCCTCGCTTAACATCAGCGCGGCCAGGCCGAAGGTAGTACCGGTCCAGACTTCCTGGACTTGCTCGTTGGTTTTTACTAGCGAACCATCTGGGGAGATGCCATTGACGGCACCCATGCTGCCGTCGGCAAACTTCATCACATTGAAATCAAAGACCTTGTGGAGTGCGCTGCGCTGCATTTCGCGGGATACCAGATCGCCGAGACCGGTCATGTTGGCGTACCACTGGCCGGCGAGCTGATCGGCTTGGATGTTGTCGCGGTATTCGCTCTCGGTGTCGTAGCGGAAATATTCCTTGTTCCAGAGTTTGCTGATGTAGCTGGCTTGCGCTTTGGCGAATAGGGCGTGATATTTCGAGGCCGCAGCGGAATCGCCGAGCTGCTTGGCGATCTCTTCCGCGGAACGCAAGGCGGCGAGCCAGAGGCTGCCGGAATAGGCGCTTTCGCCACGCACGACCCATTCGTCGTAGGTTTGATCGGGATAGCCTTCGTTTTGTGGAATGCCACTGCCATCGCGATCGTATTTTTGGAGGTAGGCGAGCGATTCCTGGACGGCGGGCCACGTGGCGCGCAGGAATTCCCTATCTTTACGGCCGGTGAAGACGAAATCGCGGTAGACCATCAGGACAAATTTGGGATTCAGGTCTTTCCAGCCGTTAGTGTCCTGCCAACTGAACTGATTGATTTGCCGGAAGGGATCTTCATCGGGGACTCCAAGATCGTGCGGCACAGCGCCTTTGGCTTTGCGAATGCGAAAATTGAGCTGTCCGGTGTGCTGCGTCTTCCAGATCCATTCCATTTTTTCGCCGGCCTCCTGCGGAACGGTGGTGGCGAATTCGCGCATGACGTTCTTTTCGAGGTCGGGCCAGAATTTAAGGAGCGGCATGGAGCCGTAGAAGCGGACGTCGAGCGTTTCGTAGTATGGATAGTCGTAACACTCCATGAACGAGTAGACCGCCGGCTGTTGTGGATTGGAGCCAACCGGACGTCCCCAGAACGAGCCGACGTCGGCGACGGGATATAACTCGTTGAAAAGCATGCCGCGATACCAGAGCGGCTTGCTTTCATCGTTGACGTAGGGCGCCTGCCAGGCGTCGATGGCTTGGCTCCAGGCGGAGGCGTTGGCAAGGCCGTCGCGAGCGATGGCCCAGGCGTTTGTCCCGGAGACGCCGTAAAAGTCGGTATAGCGGCGATTCCATGTGCG
>Ga0307474_10001177_pt1 | contig 19090 bp, 17 predicted proteins | sample atmos_gasesECM1C_2_FD_203312 | JGI IMG/M metagenome (GOLD analysis project Ga0307474, IMG submission 203312) | Hardwood forest soil microbial communities from Morgan-Monroe State Forest, Indiana, United States - atmos_gasesECM1C_05 | ecosystem: Environmental > Terrestrial > Soil > Temperate... | reverse complement strand
TGCAGCGTGCGCTCCGACATCTCGGCCAGCGTATAGGTCTCGTGCGGCGACACCGGATTGCCGATGCCGGGCTGCACGTCGCCCCACCAGCCATGATAGGCGCCGGCAAAGCGCACCAGGTGGGTGCGGCGGGTGTGGTAGCGGGCAAGGCGCACCGCCTGCATGACGGCTTCGGTGCCGGACATGTGGAAGGAGACTTCGTCGAGCCCGGAAATTTCGCAGAGCCTTCGGACATTCTCGGCGACGACCGGGTGGTAGAAGCCGAGCACCGGTCCGAGCATATGGGCGCGCTTCTCGCCGTTCTCGATGCACTCCTTGTAGAAGTCGTTGCCGAAGATGTTGACGCCATAGGAGCCGGCAAGATCATAGAAGATGTTGCCGTCCAGATCGGTCAGCGTCACGCCACTGGACGCCTGCATGAAGGTCCCGGCGCCGAGATTCTCCCGAACCAGGCGGCTGTACTGGAACGGCACCCGGTAGCTTTGCGTGAACTGCAGATCCGAGATCTGGCTTGCCGCTTCGCGTGTCATCTCGCGGGAGCGGGCGAAGCGGGTCTTGTAGATCTCGGCGAGCCGGAAGAAGCCGTCGTGGCGTTTGGTCGCAATCTCAGAAGGCGGGCCATCGGAACGGAAAAAATCGTTGATATCGAACTCGTAATGCGGGATCAGCCGTGCCGCCAGCTTGGACATCTTGGAATGCCCGGTCAGCGAGCGATGTTTCGCGCGCGACAGCGCAATCCTGGCCTTGACCTTAGGGGCAACGGCGGCGGTCGCGGTGAGAGCTGCGGCACCCGCGACGAGCGAGAGAATCGGAAGCTGTGTATCCATGAGTTAAGCGCTAACCACTCCTCCTGACAGATTCATGACAGTCAAAAGCCTCATCTCCTCATTGACGCAACAGGAAGACCTCAATTTCCTGCTCACCAATCGTATCCCGCGCGCCGCGCTCACCCGTTTCATGGGCAGGTTCTCCAAGATCGAGAACCCGCTTGTGCGGGACTTCTCCATCGGCCTGTGGCGGCTGTTCTCCGACCTGGACCTTTCGGAGGCCAAAAAGACCCATTTCAAGAGCCTGCACGACTGTTTCACCCGCGAGCTGAAGCCGGGCCTGCGCCCGGTCGACCCCGATCCCAAGATCGTTGTGAGCCCGTCTGACGGGATCATCGGCGCCTTCGGCACCATCCGCGACGGCGAGCTGTTCCAGATCAAGGGCGCGCCTTATTCGCTCCTTGACCTGCTTGGCGATCCTGCGCTGGCGGACGAGCACCGCAACGGGCGCTTTGTCACGTTGCGGCTGACCTCGAGCATGTATCACCGCTTCCACTCGCTGCATGATCTCCACATCGACCAGGTCCGGCTGATCCATGGCGACACCTGGAACGTCAACCCGATTGCGCTCAAGCGCATCGAGAAACTGTTCTGCAAGAACGAGCGCGCCGTGATCCGGACGCGGCTCAAGACGGGCGAGGCGCTGACGATTGTGCCGGTCGCGGCCATCCTGGTTGCGAGCATAAGGCTGCACTTCCTCGACCTCGTGCTCAACGGCCAGACTCGCGGGCCGCTGACCTATCCTTGCGACGTCGACGTCAAGAAGGGCGAGGAGCTCGGCTGGTTCGAGCACGGCTCGACCATCATCGTGCTGGCGCCTGCTCATTTCGGGTTCTGCGAGAATGTGACGGAGTGGGGACCCATTCGCGCGGGCGAGCCGTTGTTGCGAGTACCGTAAAGCGTATTGGATGAGGTTGAATCGCCATCGCGCTTTAGGCTTTTGATTTGAGCATGGTCTCCGCGCAACGCTACGCGTTCATCGCGAGCGAAAGCCGCGCTACACCCTGTGCTAGCGCGGCCCTTCGGTCGGGATCATCCTCGAGATCGTGGCGCGGGCTCGGGTTCCGCTCATCGCCGCATGAACTTTTCCGGCTTTGCACCGACTAAAAGCAGAGCCATGAGCTATAAGCTGCACGTCAGTCGGCGCCTCCTGAAGAGCTGGGCCGTGATAACTGCAATTTGGTGGGTGATCGCGATGGGCGCCGTCGCGAACGCGGCCGCGCGGGAACTGGGTCCCGAATGGTGCGTCCGGTACATGCTGGTCAGGTATATGCTCTATTTGGAAGATGGTACGTGCGCCAAGGCCGCGATCGAGCCGCCGATAGCGGGCCTCCGAAGCAGTTCTGGGGGCAAGCCGCTATCGGAGATATTGAGAACTCACTATGAGACTTTAAACTTCTCAGATTTCTAGTTTCTGGACGACGAAGCAGGAATAATTTCAATGAATTACCGCGGCGGGAACTCTCTCTAAATCAGGCGTGTATCCAGAGTAGGCTTGCGCTTTGGACACCCACTCGACCCACCGACCGCCTGAGCCGATGTTGATGAGTTAGTCTCCCCGGGCGTGTGAGCCCGGCACCAGTTTGCGGGTTGGTGCGTGTGCAAAGTCGGACGTCCGTGGAAAATCTTCCAAGGATCATATAATCTGTTGTCGTTCCCATCGCGCTGACGACGACCGGTTTGTGGACAGCAACTTGGATGGGTTCACATGAGACGTCGAGATTTCATTACGCTTGCACTTGGTGCGGTGACGTGGCCGCGCGTTGCGTGTGCGCAACAGCCGACGAAGGTCTATCGCATCTTTTGGGTTTCCAGCGAATCCCAACCCGATCCATTTTTGGATGGCTTTCGGGAAGGATTGCGCGAACGAGGCTACGCTGAGGGAAAAGATGTCGTTTTTGAGCTGTACTACTCGGCCGGCGATCCCGATGAATTGCGGCAGGTGATATCCGCATTGAAGCGCGGCAACATTGACCTTGCCGTGTCGAGCGGTCCGGCAACTCGCGTGCTGATGGATGTAACAGAAGTTCCCGTGCTGTTTGCCCTCAGCGGCGACCCGGTTGAATTGGGTATCGTCAAGAGCCTGGGGCAGCCAGGCGGCAATTTCACGGGCACATCGTTCCTTTCGCTCGAGTTGGCGGGAAAGAGAGTTGAGTTGCTCAAGGATATATTTCCAAAACTTCGCACGCTCGCGGTCCTGTCAAATACGGATCATCCGGGAGAACCATCGGAATGGCAGACCACTCAACAGACCACGCACGCGTTAGGGATGGATCCAGTCTATGTTTCTTTCTTCGGCGCGCGTGAATTCGACAAAGCGCTTGAGGCGGCAAGCAAGGTTCGCGCAGACGCGATGCTCGTCTTCCCGGACGCCGTGACAATGGCGCGTCGAACCAAGCTCGCCGAGTTTGCCATCTCGGGGCGCCTGCCCTCGATGTTCGGGTGGAGCGAATATTGCGATGCTGGCGGGCTTATGAGCTATGGCGCGAACCAGCGCGCAACCTATGTTCGGCTTGCAACCTATGCCGATAGGATATTGCACGGCGAAAAACCGGCCAATCTTCCCGTCGAGAGGCCGACAAAATTTGAACTCGCGGTGAATCTCAGGACTGCCAGGGCCCTCGGCGTCGAGGGGGCCATATCTTCTATCTTGTTCCGCGCCAACAAGGTGATCGAATGAGGTCGGCCGGTTTGGATCCGAGCGTTCGCTATACTGGCCTGATCACTTTGCCGGTAAGGCGCCCGCGACGTTCGCTGTTCCTGCGATATTTCTTCACGCTGTTCATCGCAGTCGTCGTACCACTCATCCTTGGCGCCGTCAGCGAGGCATGGTTTGGCTATCGAGAACAGCGCCTTCACGTCAATGAACTACTTCAAGCTGAGGCGCGGTCGGCAGCCGATCGTATACAGACATTCATCGATGGGATAAGCGATCAGATCGGCTGGGTCGTGCAGTTTCCGTGGACCGAGGGCGACGACGACCCGCACAAGATCGATGCGGAGCGTCTTCTGCAGCAGGTTCCCGCGATCGTCTCGATCACGCTGGTTGACCAAACTGGAACCGAACGCGCTTTTGTATCCAGATTGGGTCTAAACAGGATCGGTCGAGGCGCGAATATGGCTGAAGACCGAGCGGTTCTCGGTGCGCGCGCCAGCAAGGTCTGGTACGGCCCTGTTCTATATCGGCGTGATTCGGAGCCATACATGGTGATTGCGGTCGCTGGAAATCGTGCGGCCGACGGAGTTGCAATTGCCGACATCAATCTAAAGCTGATCTGGGATGTCATAGCGGCGATCAAGATCGGCAATACCGGCCGCGCCTTTGTCAGCGACGATTCCGGGCGCCTGATTGCCCACCCGGACATCAGTCTCGTCCTGCGGGGCGGTGCCGGGTCAAGCATTTTCAATCGACTCACTTCCACTGTTGCCGCCGCGAATGGATCGGCGGTCGTAACAACCGGCGATGAAGGCAAAGCCGTCGTCGCCGCCTCGGTGCGCGCTGCCAATGTGGGCTGGACGGTGATTGCACAACAGCCCGTTTCCGAGGCCTTCGCATCGATCCGCGCCGGCCTGTGGCGCGCTCTGTCTCTTGTCCTCGTCGGTGCACTTTTCGCTGCTGCGCTCGCCTACTGGCTTGCACATCGGATGTCAGGACCGATCCGACAACTCGAGGACGGCGTTCAACGAATCGGCGCCGGCCAATTCGATCATCGCATCACGATTTCAAGCGGCGACGAGCTGGAGCAATTGGCAAAGCGCTTCAATGAGATGGCGGAAGAACTGACTGCCTCGAAGGAAAAATCGGAGCGTATCAGCCGCTTAAAACGATTCCTGGCGCCACAGGTGGCCGAATTGGTTGAGCAGTCCGATGAGCGGTTGCTGGAAGGACGGCGGCGCGAGGTCGTCGCGATTTTCGGCGATTTGCGCGACTTCACCGCTTTCTCTGCTCGTGCCGAACCCGATGTGATAATGGCGGTACTTTCGGAATACTATGAAGCAGTTGGAGCTGTCGTCAGCCGCCATGAAGCTACACTGACCGGCTTCGGTGGCGATGGAGTGATGGTCCTCGTGAATGCGCCCGTCGCTCGGAGGAATCCGGCAGCGCGCGCAGTTCGGCTTGCGATCGACATGCAGGCGGCAGTGCAATCTCTCGTCTTCGGCTGGCGCGCCAAAGGCCATGCGATCGGTTTCGGCGTGGGAATCGCGATGGGGCCGGCGATCGTCGGAACCGTTGGTTATGAGGGCCGGATCGACTACACGGCAATCGGAAGCGTCGTCAATTTGGCGTCACGGCTTTGTGGCTCGGCGAAGGACGGGGAGATTCTTATAGACCCGGCTGTCGCCGAGGGGGTGAAGGACAGCATCGCGATCGAGTCCCTCGGTGTCCGCCTCATCAAGGGCTACGATCATCCGCTGCCGATATTTGTTGTAGCGCGTAGCGACTTGCGCCAATCGCATTCTCAAGAGCGAAAATCCGGCCGACCTGTCGATGCGGTGGCCGACGAAGCACGAGCGAGTAGTCAACCTCAAGACAGCGATGGTGTTTTGCCCTGAGTTGCCACCGTGCTACTCGCCGGCGCCGACGGGGTAATTGAAAAGCCACTTCCCACCTTGGGCTAGCGCGGCTCCCGGGGCCCGGGTCATGCTCTGAAGCGCGATCTCGCTTTTGCCGACGCCAGGAATTATATCGTCAGCTCGATTCTCTGATTTCCGGGGCGATTCAAGGGAGCAAGATGGCACGGACGCCTGTTCAGGCAGCGGGAGGCATTGTGCTGCGGCAGGCGAAGCAGCCGCTGATCGCGGTGGTGCGCCTGCGCAAGCGCAATGAATGGGTGCTGCCAAAGGGCAAGCTCGACGACGGCGAGACGCCTCGTGAAGCCGCCGAGCGCGAGGTCAATGAAGAGACCGGGCATGACGTGATCGTGCACGAGTTCCTGGGCACGCTGGTCTATGAATCCGGCGGCCGCTCCAAGGTCGTGCATTACTGGCGCATGGAGGCCGATGGCGACCAGATCTACGAGCTGATGGCAGACATCCGCGAGGTCGACTGGCTGCCGCTGGAGGTGGCGCTGGTGCGGCTGTCGCGTACCTACGAGCGCGTCTTTCTGGAGAATGTCGGGCCGAGGGCCGTGGACGCCGCAATCGCCGACCTGTCGCGGCGCAAGGCCAAGGTTACTCCGGTGAACAAGGCTGCGGCGCCGGCGAGGAAGCGCCGTGCCCGGCCGGCCGTGCCGGTCCAGCCGCCGCCCGCAGTCCCGGTGCCGGCGCCGGTGTTGCTCGCCGCACCCGTGCCTCTGTCAGTCGAACTGCCGCCAGCTGTGTCGGAGGTGCCCGAAATTGTCGCGAGCGAGCCGGCAGGCAGCACGCGGATACTTGAGACGCCGGAGCCGTTGCCGACCACCGAGGCGCAGGAATCCGTGACAGCTGGGAAGACGGTTGAGCAGCCGGAGCCGATCCAGTCCGCCGGTCCGGTCGAGTCAGTGGCGGCTATGGAAGACGCTGATTTGCCAGCACGCGAACCGGAGCCCGTGCTTGCGACTGAGACGGATCCCATTCTCCCTGCGCCACCGGAAACAGCGGACGCTCCCGCAACGGACGCCGCCGAAACCCGTCGCAAGAGCCTCGGCGAGATGCTGCGAAACTGGCTGGGAAGTGTTGCGTAAATCGCGCCCTGCCAAACGCGCCGCCCGAGACTGCTAGCGCTTCTTCTTCTCTTCCCGCTTGGGCGGCGGCTTCGGCCGTTGCGGCGCGGGCCTGGGGCGCTGCACGGCGGGTGGTGTCGCGCCGCCCTGGTGAATCGCCGGCTGCGGAGGCGCGGGACTCCGGCCTGGTGACTGCGGTGCCGTGCCCTGCCGCTGCGGCGTGACTGGCGGCGTGCCCGGCTTGGTTTCGGACTTCTTCTCGCCCGGCTTCGGCGGCGTCGGGGCTTGCGTGCCTTGCCTGGTGTTGGCCTTCTCACCCGGTTTGGCCGGCTGGTTCGGCTGCTGTTGACCCTGGCGGTTCTGTCCGGGCGCCTGGTTCTGCCGCTGCGGCTGTTGCGGCTGCGCCGGCTGGTTGCCGCGGTTCGGCTGACCGGCTGCAGGCGGATTGGCGCGGCGCGCGGCGCGCTGCTCGGTGACGATCTGGCGGCCGGCGGTCTGTGCCGCATGCACCTGGCGCACAAGGCCCTGGTCGCGCGTGGCCTGTTGCGGCGAGATCGCGAGCGGCTGGACGATCGGCCGCGCGCCGCCGACACCGGGGCGCACCGTGAAGCCGCTCGCTCCTTGCGTGAGCGCCCCTAACCGTTGGCCTGAGTGATCGCTGACCTCGATGCGTCCGACATGGCCGTCCGGATCCGGATAGAGCTTGATGTTCTCGCCATTGGTGGCACCGCCGGCCGCAGCACCGCCCTGTGGCACTTCGACGAGTCCGGTGGTGCCTCGAATGCCGAGCGTCGAGGTCGGCGTCGTGATCTTCATGTCGCCGGTCTTGGCCACCGCCGCGGCGACGAAGGCAACCGTGCCCTTGCCGATATCGAAGATGCCGGCATTCTGCTTGCCGCCGTCCTCATAGACATAATTGTCGATGGTCATCTTCGCATTCGCCGACAGATTGAAGGTTGTGGCGTCGTTGAAGGTGATGCCGAGCGAGGAGTTCGAGGACGTCTGCACCTGATCGTTGAGGAAAATGTCGTCGCGCAGATGCAGCGGCAGTGAATTCTTGTTGCGGATGACGGTGGCGATGCCGGTCAGCGTGGCGACATTGCCGATCGGCTCGCTGGTGGTGGAGGGCGCGGACGAATCGGCCGGTGCGGGCGCGGCGGGTGTCGCAGGTGTTGGCGCGGGCGGAGTAGGACTTGCGGCGGGCGGTGCGGGAGTTGCGGGTGTGGGCTGGGCTTGCGCCAGGCGGATGGCGTCTATGGTTGCAGCAATCCCTGACGGCGCAGCTTGCGCATCCGCCGGGGCCGGTATCGCAAATACCTTCGCCGGCGCGGCAAGCATGAGCACGCCGACCAGCGACAGCCAAAGCCTGTGAGATGTCACAACCGACCTGCCTAACCCCAAAAGCCGACGGTGCAGAGTAGGGCGTCCGCCGCGTGAACCGCGCGTGAACATGGCATTCAGTCCGGTCGGGAACAAAGCCGAAAATCGCGCTTCCACAACTGGTATTCCAATAAAAAGCCCCGCGAGATTCGCGGGGCTTTTTCATTGAGCTGTCGGCTGCGTCAGCTCACGCGCTTCCAGGTCTGGCCACCGCAGAACAGGCCGCCGAAGGCGCAGCCCTGCACGTGCAGGGTGTTCGTGCCTTTCATCGTAACGGTCGAATCGTAGTTGCGCCCTGAGTCGGGATCGTGGATGCGGCCGACCCATCTGGATTCTTCAGGCCGCATGTTGATCAGGATCTTTTCGCCACTGCCGACTGCGTAGCCGCAGAGGTCCGCCCCGCATTGCTCGATACGGACATTGCCCTTGTCGTCCTCGGTCTTCCAGATGCCGACCGGCGTGTTGGCGGCAATTGCGGCGGGGGCGGCGGCAGGTGCAGCGGCAGCCGCGGCGCTTTGCGGTACCGGGGCCGGAGCGGGCGGCGGGGTAGCGGGAACGACGTCGTTCACGACAGGTGCCGGCGTGGTCGATGCGGGAGCAGGAGCAGGTACGGCCGCCTGCATCTGCGGCGCGGCGGTTGATGCGGGCACGCTCGGCGCGGCGGCGGGGGCGGGCGCACTCTTCGCGGGCGGCGTCGAATCTGCCGTGTCGTCATCGTCGGACTTGCCGAAATTGAGGCCCTTCAAATTGAAGCCGGATTTGGACAGGCCGGGCGCTGAGATCTGGATGCAGTTCAACGAGTCGCAATGCTTCGGCGCCTGGATGCGGACCCGTTGTCCGTCGATCTCAAAGGAAACCGAATTTCCGTTGCCGCCTGCATCTCCATTGCCGCCGGCCTGGGCGGCGGTGGAGGCCAACAGCAGTGCGGCGGTGGCGGCGAGATAGAATGTTTTCATGGCTGGCTCCCTCGGCGGTTCGGTCGCCAGCCTTAGTCGCGTGCGCCATGCCGTTCTGTGACTGGCCTCACGCGCCACGGAGCGTCCGCGTGAGCCATGTCACATTCAACGTATTATTTTCGCGCCAGCCTGCTGCTGCTTGAAACGGGAGGCGAGGATGACGCGACTATTCTGTTTCGCGGCGATAATGGGGCTGGCAATGGGGCTCTCCACCGCGGCCCATGCCGAGACTTTCTTCTTCACGGTCGGCGGCCACCACATCAGCATCAGCGCAGCGCGCAATTGCTATAGCGCGGCTTGCGTCTCGGTCTCTATTCCCGGAATTGTCGCCACGCATCGCAAGCACGGCGATGATGTCGTCACTGCGCAAGTGGCTGCGAGGCCCGCCCCCAAAGCGTCAGCCGCCATAGCGCCGGCGCCTGTGGCCGCAGCCGCGCCCGCGCCGCAGATTGCTCCGGCAGCGCCTCCTATGGAGACGAGGGCTGCGATAGCGCCACCGGCGTCACCGCCATCGCCGCCGTTCGCTCCCAAACTTGCAGCGAGCGACAGCAAGGAAGTCGCACCACCGCCTCTGCCGCCGGCCGAGCCGGTCTGGATCGCCGCCACTGACTGGCGCGCCGAGCCTTCGCCTGCCGCGCAACCCATCACCGACAATCCGCCAGTTGAACAGACACCGCAGACGCCGCCCGTCACGCCGCCGCCGGTAGCGCTTCCCGCGCCCGATCAGGCGCCCGTGCTCAAGGCGGCAAAAGTGATCGACGCCGCGCGCGACGACTCACCCGTCGGCGATTGGCAGACTGAGGGCAAGGCCGGTGCAGTGCGCATCGAGGCTTGCGGGAAGGCGCTGTGCGGCTATCTGATCAATCCGTCCTCGCAGGCGAAGGCTGAGTCCATACTCATCAACATGAAGCCGAAACGCGATACCGAATGGCGCGGCAGCATCTTCAGCCGCGCCAGCGGCAACACCTATAATGCCACCATGACGCTGAGGGCTGCGAACCTGCTCCGCGTCGAAGCCTGCGCGCTCGGGCATTTCTTCTGCTCCGGCAACGACTGGACGCGCATCGTCAGAGAGCCGGCCGCGCTCGTCACCTCGCGCGATGAGGGAAGCGAGCCGCGGTCGTAAGGCTGGCTTGATGCAGATCAAGGGATGCCGCGGCAGATCGGAACAAGCTTTCATTTGTTTCCTTGTTGATGCGCTCGCGTGAAAGGAGTGCCGCAATGAGCATCATCAAAACCGCAATCGCAATCACCCTGTCGACGGCCCTGGTGGCGAGCCAGATCAGCTTGGCCACGGCCGCGCCGCTCCCGACCAATGTCGCGACCATGAAATCAATCGCCGCCGCTGCTGGCCCGACCCAGGTTTATTGGCGAGGAGGCTGGGGAGGTTGGGGGTGGGGCGCCGGCGCCGGCTTGCTCGCCGGTGCCATCATCGGAGGCGCGATTGCCAGTGGTGGCTACGGCTATTATGGCGCGCCCTATTACTACGGATATCCCGCCTATCCGTACTACGGCTACTATGCGCCGCGCTCAGACTATTATGGCTATGGGGCCTACTACGGCCACGGGTCGTACGGCTACTACGGCTATCCCCGTTACCGGCAAGGCGACTATTATCGCTACTGGTGACCCTATCGCCACCTTCGGCAGCGAGCGAAGCGGGACTATCTCTATCCCGATCCAAGAGCTTCAAGATCGGCAACATCACCGGATCGGATTGCTCGAACACTTACTGAACTTGCCGGCGTGAAAAAGCCCGGCAGCGTCACACGCCACCGGGCTTTCAAATTCCTGCTGCCCCGTCAGAAAACGCCGAGCACGATCGCGGCGACAAAGGCGAAGGCGACATACGCGGCGACCACACTCAACCTGTTCGCCATGGTCATGGCAAGGCTCCCGGATGAGTTCGCTGCCCACATCACGCCGCACAAATTAACAAGCGAGACACGCGAAAAAAGTCAGCGTCACTGTCCATGGCGAATTTTGCGGCGCACGCAACGTGGTTAAAGACGCGTGAAAACAACGCGTTGATGAGTCCTTAAATAAATTCGCGCAAACCTCTAGGGATGACGCGCGGAGTTCGTTTGTATCTTGTCGGCTCCATCGTCCTTGTTTCGCTAGCCGGTTGTGGCCGCGGATTCTTCCAGGCCGAACGGGAACCATGGCGGGCCGAGGCCGAGATCGCTTGCCTGAAATCCGGCGCGGTCAAGGAAGGCCCCGATATCGTCCGCATCGATCCGATCACCGGTCCCGGCGCCTGTGGCGCCGACTATCCGTTGAAGGTCTCGGCGCTCGACGAAGGCGGGCCTACCTATGGTTTTGCCGACGAGGATCTGCGCCCGCCTGCGCCGATCGGCGGCCAGCCGCGATGGCCGATCAACCAGCAGCCGTCATATCCGCCGGCGCAAAACTATCCGCAAAATTCGTATCCCCGGAGCTCCTATCCTCAAGGCTCTTATCCGCAAACGCGTGCCTATCCGGACAGCCGCCAGCCGGCTTATGGTGCGCAGCCCGGCGGCCCGATCTCGCTGACTGCGCCTGGCGTCTCGCCGGATCAGGACGAGATCGACCTGCCGCCGGAGGGCATGCCGCAATCAAGCCCACCGCGCGCGCCTTACGCGCCGTCGCAAGCCTATCCGCCGCGCGATGGCGCCCCTTACAATCCCGCGCCTTATTCGCAAGCACCCGAACAATCGCCGCGGCTCGGGCCAGGCAACGGCAATGCCGTCGGTGCGGTCGGGCCGGTCGCGGTGAAGCCGGCGGCGACGCTCGCCTGTCCGATCGTCTCGGTGCTCGACCGCTGGCTCGCCGATTCCGTGCAGCCGGCGGCCATGCGCTGGTTCGGTGCGCGCGTGGTCGAGATCAAGCAAATCTCCGCCTATTCCTGCCGCGGCATGAACGGCAATCCGAATGCACATATTTCCGAGCACGCCTTCGGCAACGCGCTCGACATTGCCGCCTTCACGCTCGCCGATGGCCGCCGCATCACGGTGAAGGACGGCTGGCACGGGCTACCCGAGGAGCAGGGATTTTTGCGCGACGTGCAGGGCGCGGCGTGCCAGCAATTCACCACCGTGCTCGCGCCCGGCTCCAACGCCTATCACTACGATCACATCCACGTCGACCTGATGCGCCGCGCCAGCCGCCGCCTGATCTGCGAACCCGACGCCATGTCAGGCGAAGAGATCGCCGCCCGCGCCGCGCATCGCAATCCCTACGCTGCGCGAGAGCCGTGGGTGACAGGCTCGCTTGGCGGCCACAAGGAAAGTGCGAAGACCAGGCGCGAGAAACTGGACGAGGAAGACGCGGCGGAAGACGAGTAATGGTGTAGCCCGGGTGAGCGAAGCGAGACCCGGGTCGCTGTCCCGCCTATCGCTTCGCTCACGCGGGCTACGGCCTACTCGACCGACACGCGGATGATGCCCGACCGCATCATGCCAAGCGCACGCGCCGCGCTCATCGAAAGATCGATGATCCTGCCGCGGATGAACGGACCGCGGTCGTTGACCCGGCACTGGATCGAATGCCCGCTATAGCTGACCGTCACGATGCTTCCCATCGGCCTCGTTCGGTGCGCGCAGGTCATGCCTGAGCCACGCCCGCCGTAGTAGGAGGCAAGGCCCGTTTCTGCGTATGCAGTCGAGACGGTGAAGAAAGGAAGGGCCGAAATCAGGAAGCTGCGATACAAGTTTCGACGCAAGTTCTGATACAAGTTTCGATGCATAGGTCCCCGCTCATGTCAGTGACCCCTACCCGAAAGCCTTGAAAGCCGCAAACTTGACCACAACGGGACTAAATCTGGGCTTTTGTAAAGCATGAAAGCCGGATGCGCATGCAGGGTAGGCAAAGACGCATAGCTACATAGCGCAGCTACGCCCGCCGGAATCGGCTGAACTGGAAATGCTGGATTGCGCCCCAAGGCGTGCGATGCGCTTCCGCGAAATTGTCGGCGAGTTCGAACTCGGCGCCGAGCGTATCCGCAAGACTCTCTGCGTCATAACGCGCGACCTGCAGACCGCTGCATTTCTCCGGACCATCGAGTGCGAAGGTGCCGATGATCACCTGGCCGCCTGGCGCGACCGCCGATTTCAAGCGATCGATGTAGGCGTCTCGGTCGGCTGCCTCGGTCAAAAAATGAAACGCCGCGCGATCGTGCCAGATGTCGTAGGTCTTCGCGGGTCGCCACTTCGTTACGTCGGCTGCTATCCAGTCGACGTCGACGCCTCTCGGTCCAAGCCGTGTCTTCGCAGTTTCAAGCGCCGCGGCCGAGATGTCGAGCACGGCGAGCGAGCGAAAACCTTGCGCGAGCAGTGCATCGACCAGGCGCGAGGCGCCGCCGCCGATATCGATGATGCGTGAATCGCTCGAGGCTTTCGCGTCGGCAATCAGGCGCAGCGAGGTCGCCGGATTTTCCTGAAACCAGCTGACCTCGTTTTCCGCCTTCGTCATGTAGACGGCTTGCCAGTGTGCGGTGCGATCGGGCATGGGGCTCTCCTCGCACGGGAGCTATGCGCATAAGCTGCACGGCGCAAGTGCGCGCGGTTCAGTTGATTGACTTGCCGCGTTGCGAAACTAAGTTTGACAGCACACTGACTTCAAGGAATCGATCGCATGACGCTGCCAATGAGCTGGACCGAATGGACCCAACATGACGGCATGGCGCTGGCCGCGCGCGTCAAAAAGGGCGAGCTCACGGCGCGCGAATTGGCAGAGCAGGCGCAAGCCGCGATCGCGAAGGTCGATCCCGCGTTGTCGGGCGTGGTCGAGGTCTTTGCGGACGCGATCGCCGATCCCGCGGGCAACGGCACCAATCTCGATGGCCCGTTCGCCGGCCTGCCGTTCCTGATGAAGGATCTCGGGCCGACCATGAAGGGGCGGCTGCAGGAAATGGGTTCGCTCCTGATGCGCGGCAATCGCGCCGCCGCCGACACCTTCCTCACCTCACAGATGCGCGCGGCGGGTTTGAATCTGATCGGACGCACGACCACGCCGGAGTTTGGCGTCTGCAGCTCGGCCGATAACCCGGCCGTCTATGTCACGCGCAACCCGTGGAATACCGACTACACCACCTGCGGCTCGTCCGCCGGCTCTGCCGCGATGGTCGCCGCAGCCGCCGTGCCGATCGCGCATGCGACCGACGGCGGCGGCTCGATCCGCATTCCCGCCGGCGTCAATGGCAATATCGGTCTGAAGGTTTCGCGCGGCGTGTTCTCGCTCTCGCCGCACCTGTCGGATCTCAGCGGACTCGTCTCGATCCAGGGCTGCCAGTCACGCTCGGTGCGCGACACCGCTGCCTTCGTGGATCATTGTCGCGGGCCCGCACCCGGCGAGTTCATGCCGTTCTGGAGCGCGAGTGAGCCCTATGTCCAGACCATCAAGCGCGATCCGGCTCCGCTCAAAATCGCGCTGTCGCATCAATGGGGCGACTATCGCGCGACGCCGCATATCGCCGCGGAGTTGGAAAAGGTCGGGCGTTTCCTCGAAAGCCTCGGCCATCGCGTCGACTACGCCTTGCCCGAGCTCGACTATCGCGCGGCCTTCGACGCGCAGACCGCCTGCTACGTCAGCAATTTCGCGGTCGTTATCGGCAACATGCTCGCCGCGCGCGGGCAGGAGCGGCCGCCGGCCGATCTCGTCGAGCCCGTCAACATAAAGATCTGGGAGGCCGGCCGCCTCACGTCCTTCGCCGAGCGGGCGCGCATGCAGGCCGTCTTCAACACCACCTCGCGCGGCTTCGGCGCGTTCTTCGAAGCATGGGACATCATCCTCACACCGATCACCGCGCTGCCGACGCCGAAAGTCGGCACGAAAGAATATCTGACCATCAGCGACAATCCTGATGTGCTGGACTGGTTCAACAATCTCTGGCGCAATTTTGCCTTCACCCCGCTCGCCAATCTCTGCGGCATCCCGGCGATCTCGCTGCCGCTGGCAACCCATGAGCACGGCCTGCCGCTCGGCATCCAGGCCATCGCAAAACAGGCCAATGACGGATTGCTGCTGCAACTCGCCGCGCAAATCGAGCGCGCGATCGATGGCAAGTGGAACGGCGGACGGAAGCCGGGTGTGCATGTGACGGCGGGGTAGGGTCCGCTTTTCACTTTTCCTCTGGAGGGGGAAGGTCGTCCGCGGCGGCGATGCCAAGCATCGTCGGTGCGGGCGGGATGGGGTGACAGTCCATCCACGAAATCGGCACCTCAGTAGCAGGAAGCGCTGTTCGACATGACGGTGAGACCGGTTTTGCGGCTTCACCCCACCTCGCTCGCGTTTGTCAACGCGAGCGATCCTCCCCCTCCAGGGCCCCTCCAGGGGAGGATGAAGGCTGGGTCCGCAGCGCCTGCTCTCTCACCCAGCGAAAGATCAGTGCCACTCCACCAGATTGAACACGAGCGCGATCATGCCGACCAGAACGAGGCTGAGCGCCCAGATCGCATCCAGATTGAGCCAGCTGCGCGAAACAAATTTCAAGCCGAGATAGCGGTAAGTCAGCCACGCGAGGGATCCGCCGACAGCAATCATGGCGGCGACATGGACGGTGGCGACCAGCACCGCCATTTCGAGGTTGGCCTCGACCAGCGGGCTGGCCATCTCGTCACCAGAGGTGGGCGCCCGGCATAGCCCGAGATAGATCGGCACCAGCATCAATCCGGCACCGTGCGCGAGCGCGACCGCAAATGACCAGAGTGCCAATTGCGTCGGCGGTATGCGCGCCAACGCTCTCGGGTGGCGTCGGTTGATGAACAGAAAGATGCCGAAGCCGATGACGAGAAGGCCGGCTGCGGTTTGAATCGGACGTTGCCATTCGGCAACCGCGATCAGGAACGCAAATGGCAGGAACACCAGAAGCGAAGCCAGGAGATGGCCGGCCGCCAGAGCGCCGAGAGCTGCGAACAGGGCTCGCCGACTCCTCTCCATCAGCCCGGCCGAGACCGCGAGCGGCCAGCCCATGCCCGGATTTACTCCGTGATACAGGCCGCTCGCGACGACCGCGAGCCACAGCCAAAACGGCGCCCAATCTGACGGCGTCCAATCCGCTGCGCTCAATTATTGGACCGACGGGTAACAGAAGGAATCGGTCGAACAGTCGCCGCCCTCGAGCCGAACCTGGTGGGCCCGATATCCTTCCGGGAATCTTACAAAGTAGTCCTTATCGAGTTCGAGGCCACCGCCCGGGCGCGCATTGACCATGACCTCCGCGCCCGGAAGCCCGCCGGGATAGAACTGATCGTCCCATGTCGAGTAAAGCGAATTGGTCAAATACACGCGCTTGCCGTCGCGGCTGATTTCGACCATCTGCGGGCCGCCCGCGAAAGGCTTGCCGCTGACGTGAGGCGCGCGGCGCGCAATGCCGCCGATGTGCACCGAACCCGCAAGCTTCGGCTTTCGCGGATCGCTGACGTCGTATTGACGCATCTCGCCGGTTCCCCAGCAGGAGACGTAGAGGAACTTGTCATCCATCGACAGGTCGATGTCGGTGACCAGCGGCGGCACGGCGCCGAAACCCTGCAGAAGCGGCGGCAGCTTCTCCTTCGGCGCGGGTTCGGGTGGGATGGTCGCCGTCTTTTCGGCATGGAATTTTCCGCCGTCGCGCCACCAGGTCCAGATCGAAGCTTCGAGATTGGTCGTATCGACCACGACGCCGGCAAAGCCGTATTCGCGAACCGGATCGTGGGCGGGCCTGACCTCCAATACCATCTGATGGTTGGCGCCGAGATCGATGGTTTGCACGTGGCGCCGCTCCCGCAAGTCCCAGAAGTGGAGCTGATGACCGTATTTGTTGGCAAGAAGCTCCTCGGCAACGATACCGTTCTCGAACTGTGGCGGCTGCCCCCATTCGCTTGTCACCATGTAGTCACGGGGCAGGTTCCACCAGAAATCATAGTGCAGCTTTTGCGGACCGCGATCGATCTCCCAGCGACCGAGCACCTCGAATGTCTCGCAGTCCATGATGAAGACGCCGGCAGGTCCCTGCGTGCCGTCCTTTCCTCCGCCGCCGAGCGTGCTCACGTAAATGCCTTCAGGGCCGCAATGCACCGTATGCGGCCGAGAGTAACCGGTCTTCTTGAACACCTCTTCGGGCTCGATGATCTTGTGAAGCCGCGCCTTGGTGGGATCGGGCTTGGTGTCGACGATGTAGATGCGGGACGAGCGCATCCCAGGGATGACGAGATAGCGCCGCTCGACGAAGGCGTGGCCTGCGAGCGGAGACAGAGCCGACGAGCAGGCGTTCCAGCCGAAGTGATGGAATTCATCACCCTTGTTCGGCATGGTCACCGTGTGGACGATCTGACTGTAGGTCGGCGAACTGGGCCTGGCATCGATGACGGCGAGCGCATCGGGCTTGGAGAAATCCGGGCTGAGCAGCAAGGTGTAGGCGAAGTTCTCCGGCGGAGCTTCCATCGCAAGCTTGGGCGATGCATGAAAGGTGGGGTCTGGCCTCATCGTCATGGTACTGCCTCCCTTTTTTGTGTCGGCTTTTCGCCAATCTGGCTCGCGGCGCTCGGGCAATCAGCAACTGGTCATGCGGACCTCGTGGGCGACCGCGGGCTCAGTTGGCTGCACCACGATACGTCATCGCGCCGCCTCGCGAAACTGATATGGGCTCGGCTGTCTTGTTTGGAGCCGGCAGGGCCGGGGGTGCGGAAACGGCCGACTTGTCTTATGATGGAGACCGTGCAGCATCGATGCCGCACTCTTTGCGCGCCAGGTGCTGTCCCGCCGACGGCAGGAGGGACCCATGGCGGCGTTGGTTTATGGCATACTTTGCTACATCCTTTCCCTGTTGAGCTTCCTGTATGCGATCGGCTTCGTCGGCAACTTCATCGTTCCCAAATCGATCGACAGCGGCGGTGTCGCAGGCTCTACGACTGAAGCGTTGATCGTCAATCTTGTGCTGCTCGGCCTGTTCGCGGTCCAGCACAGCGTGATGGCGCGGCAGGGTTTCAAGCGCTGGTGGACCCAATTCGTGCCGGGCTATGTCGAGCGCTCGACCTATGTGCTGTTTGCCACGCTCGTCCTGATCCTCTTGTTCTGGCAATGGCGCCCGCTGACGGCCGAGGTCTGGTCGGTGACCAACCCGCTGGGTGCTGCTATTCTGCAAGCGATCTTCTGGATCGGCTGGGCCGTCGTGCTGGTCGGCACGTTCCTCATCAACCATTTCGACCTGTTCGGGCTGCAGCAGGTTTATGCGCATTTCCAGGGAAGAGTGGCGGACTACCCGAGCTTCAAGACGCCGTTGTTCCACAAATTCGTCCGCCATCCGATCTATTTCGGCTTTATCCTGGCCTTCTGGGCGACACCACTGATGACGGTCGGGCACTTGCTGTTTGCTGTCGCGACCACCGGCTACATTCTGATCGGCATCCTGCTGGAAGAGCGCGACCTCGTCGGCTTCCACGGCCAAGCCTATGTCCAGTATCGGCGCCGCGTATCGATGATCATCCCGCTGCCGCCGAAAAAGATGTGAGATCAAGCGCGGTCGATTTGCGCCGATCAATCCGATCGAACGGAACAAGCCAAACAATTCGTCGCCGTTCCGGTAATGCGCGTCGGGCAGCGGACTGAAGTGGGAGATCAAATCGCACGGCTGCCCGACGGGCAAATAAGTTCGCTTTTTCAGATTTCAGCTGCTTCGGTTTGTCCAGCCCTGGCACGAAAAATATTTGCCTTTCGTTTTTCCGAAAATTGTGGTTTAACTCTCCCCGTTCCGCACCGACACAAGGGCGTATCGCGATCGTCACGAACGTGGAGCGGAATGCGGTGGACGCGAAGATGCTGGAGACGTGCAGCATCGACACGGACGGCGAAGTCGTGTGGTCCTGGCGCGCCAATGCAGGCGCTAAGTCCTCGCGGATAGCTGAAAAGCTTCGCGAAGGCGACGGTGGCAAACGCAGGTTCACCGAGGAGAGCTCGTATAAGCCGTAAACCACTGCGCAGGGAAGGCCGGAGTGTCTCCGCCTGTACCTGTGGTCACGCGCCCTTCGCGCAATTTTCCTGGCGCGGGGGCCCCGGGTGCAGCGGCCACCCGGTCTTCCCTGCGCCCTCTGTTTTTCAAGAGGGTGATCGAGATGCAAAGCTCGGGCGAAACGCGCCGCGAGAACATGGACTCATGTCTCTCCGCCGTCATTGCGAGGAGCGAAGCGACGACCGCGTCCGCCGAAGCGCTCGCGCGAAGGCGGAAGATTCCATGGGGAGTGGATAGCGACCGGGTCTGAGGCCAGATTGAGGTTGCTGACACATCAACCTGGAGACAACGATGTTGCTCGATCATCCTTCCGACGAACCG
>Ga0307474_10001176_pt1 | contig 19091 bp, 15 predicted proteins | sample atmos_gasesECM1C_2_FD_203312 | JGI IMG/M metagenome (GOLD analysis project Ga0307474, IMG submission 203312) | Hardwood forest soil microbial communities from Morgan-Monroe State Forest, Indiana, United States - atmos_gasesECM1C_05 | ecosystem: Environmental > Terrestrial > Soil > Temperate... | reverse complement strand
CGGCCAGCGGTCGCGCGTATCGGCGCCATGACCCATGTGCCGATCATTCTCATCGACCTCTTTACCGAAGAGGGTGTTGTCGGCAGGAGCTACCTCAAACCCTACTTGCCGAAAGCAATGAAGTACTTGATCCCGGCGCTGCTCGATTTTGGCGAGATGCTCAAAGGCCGGCGTGTTTCGCCGGTCGATCTCTACGAAACGGCCCGCAAGTCGCTTCATTTCGTCGGCTATCAGGGTTTGTCGATGATCGCCGTGGCCGGCCTCGACATGGCGGCCTGGGACGCGCTGGCCAAAGCGGCGGACGTGCCCCTGTGCGTTCTGCTCGGCGGCTCGGTCGGGCCCGTGAATGCCTACAACAGCAACGGACTTTGGCTGCAGTCGCCGGAATCCGCGGCGGCGGAGGCGCTTGAATTGCTCGACGAGAGGGGCGGAGGATTCCGAGCTATGAAGCTTCGGTTGGGCCGACCCGACGCACGCGACGACATCGCGGCCATAAAGGCGGTGCGGGATGCGGTCGGCGACGATATCGATCTGATGGTCGATTTCAACCAGGCCCTCAATCTCGGCGACGCCTTGCGGCGCTGCCACATGATCGATGATCATGGCCTTGTCTGGATCGAGGAACCGGTCCTCTACGACGATTTGGATAGCTGCGCCCGGCTTGCCGCCGAACTGAAGACGCCGATCCAGATCGGCGAGAATTTCTATGGTCCGCGCGATGTTCACGTCGCGTTGCAGAAGAAGGCCTGCGACCTCATCATGCCCGACTTCATGCGCATCGGCGGCGTCACGGGATTTCTGAGGTCGGCGGCGATCGCCGGTGCCGCAGGCATTCCCATATCGACGCATTTCTATCCGGAGGTCGGCGCGCATCTCATGCGCGTGTCGGAGAGCGCACATTTGCTGGAATGGCTGGATTGGAGCTACCCGGTTTTGCAGCAGCACTTCGAAATCCGCAACGGCCAGGTTCACGTTCCAGAGGTGCCGGGCATAGGCATCGAGTGGGATGAGAAGGCGGTCGCAGCCAATCTGATGTAGGTCAGCCCGTCCCCAGGCGTTGACACGTCATTAAGCCGAGAGAGAATTTCGCGCAAAGGTACAAATTGAACGCTTCAGCGGCCCTCAGAAAGTTGGCTCTTCCGCTGCAGAAGGGTTTTGCAACGCAATCTGCGGCGGAGCGGACCAGATTGGCTCACGCTGAGTTCTTCGCATTTTGACCCAGAGCGGTCATCGCCAGAGGCCCATATGTCATGCCACCTCTAAGTTACCTTATTGGGGCAGAGTGGCATTCACTTCGGCAGGCATTCCACATTGTATGCAATGATAATTTGAGCCGGGTCACCGGTGCCTGCTTTTTGCAGATCATTCAGGCCGCTTCGCAGTCTGTCCCCCGCATGTTTCAGCGTTATCTCAATTTTTGACTTAGCGTCCTTACATCGCTCTTCACTTGAAAATTCTTGAAAAACCACATTCGGAAATAGTCTCCACTCAGCCTTGTCGTTTGTTGCCGCCGGGCTGACTGAGTAAGAAAAGATATACATCAAAACCCACATCGGCTTACTCCGTGCTTGAACAACGATTAGAGGTCGATAGACCATGGCGATACTTGTCTTGAAGCCCGTTTTTGACGGTTTGATCTAGCTCAAGGTCCCATTCTCGTAGGACGGAGTTAGAAATGAAATGGTTTGCCCCCTTGTTCGGCATTGCAATCGCATCTCCAAGTCAATGCGCATTTGCCAGGCACCGTTGACCGACCCCGTCAAAATTGCGCGAGAATGCAAGAGCGAGGTGGAGCTTTTGCAAAGGAGCTCGTCCCGGAGGTCAGCGCAAGCTGCCTCAAAGGCGAAGCTGACCGAATTGCCGCTGCCGCATTCAAGTCAACGGAATAACGTCGAACACCGAAACAGCGTGCACTGTTGCGGTGCGCGAATCCGGGTTGCGCCCCCAGCCGAGCAATGGTGCCGCTGTTAGAGGTGGAGAGGCCGAGCTGGACCCAACCGGCGCTTTTGAATCTGAGTGGTCATACCTTGATCTGGATCAATGAAAACCCCTCCAACGCGGTTCTCTTTTCATCGCCGTCTCGACGGCCCTTCCGACGATCAAATGGCACTCGGTATCCGCCAGCCCTGCAAGACCCTAGCTGGCTACTTAGCTGCGAAGTCTAGCGTCCCTCCAATGGACGGCCCCTCAGGATCCAGGGTCGGATCGCTGCGGATGGGCGGGTCGAGAACGTAGCGGCCAGACAGATCGTCTCTAGAGCCATCATCGAACGGGGCGGCGAACACCAAGCTCTAGTGGTGCGTCACGGAGAGCACCGCGCCGATTGATGACGGCAATTCTAACCGTATCGGCGCATTCGATGAGACGGAGTCAGGAGGAAACGATGGCAAAGGCGTTGTCTGATAAAGAGAGAGCAATGATGGATGCGTACTGGCGGGCGTCCAACTACCTCGCGGTCGGTCAGATCTATCTCTATGACAATCCGCTGCTCAAGCAGCCTCTCACGAAGGAACATATCAAACCGCGCCTCCTCGGTCACTGGGGGACCTCACCCGGTTTGAACTTCATCTACGTTCACCTGAACCGGGTGATCAAGAAGCATGACCTCGATATGATCTATATCACCGGCCCTGGGCATGGCGGCCCCAGCCTGGTCGCGCATGCTTATCTCGAGGGAACCTACAGCGAGGTCTACCCGAACATCTCAACCGATGAACCAGGCATGAAACGGCTGTTCACTCAGTTCTCGTTTCCCGGTGGTATTCCCAGCCACGTGGCGCCCGAGACCCCGGGCTCAATTCACGAAGGCGGCGAACTTGGGTATGCGCTCTCGCATGCCTACGGAGCAGCGTTCGACAATCCCGATTTGATTGTTGCCTGCGTCGTCGGCGACGGCGAGGCGGAGACTGGAGCGCTGGCAACAAGCTGGCATTCCAACAAGTTCTTGAACCCGCAGACCGACGGGGTCGTTTTGCCGATCCTCCATCTAAACGGATACAAGATTGCCAATCCCTGCGTTCTCGCCCGCATCAGCCATGAGGAGCTGGATCAGTTATTTCGCGGTTACGGCTACACACCGTATTTCGTCGAAGGTAGTGAGCCGGAAAAAATGCACGAAGTAATGGCTGCCACCCTGGATAAGGTCGTCGGCGAAATCCAGCGCATAAAAGCGGATGCTGGTCGCAATGGTTTTAGGGCGCGTCCGCGCTGGCCGATGATCGTACTGCGCACCCCCAAGGGTTGGACTTGTCCCAAGGAAATCGATGGCAAGCGGACCGAGGATTACTGGCGCTCTCATCAAGTGCCGATGGGCGAGATGCACGAAAATAACGCCCATGTCCGCCTCCTGGAAGAATGGATGAAGAGCTACCGACCTGCCGAACTTTTCGACGACAGCGGCCGGCTTCGCCCCGAGTTGGCCGACCTTGCTCCTCGAGGAACCCGCCGCATGAGCGCCAACCCACACGCCAATGGCGGGTTGCTCCTGCGTGAACTGCGACTGCCGGATTTCCGCGATTACGCAGTCAAGGTGAGCGAACCCGGCGCGGTGATGGCCGAATCCACGCGGATCATGGGGCGGTTTCTGCGCGACGTGATGAAGCTCAACATGGAGCAACGGAACTTCCGGCTCTTCAGTCCGGATGAGAACAACTCCAACCGATGGCAAGACGTGCTGGAGGTCACCAACCGTGCCTGGGTTGCGGAAACTTATCCGTGGGACGATCATCTGGCGCCCGATGGGCGAGTAATGGAGATGCTCAGTGAGCACCAATGTCAGGGTTGGCTCGAAGGCTACCTCCTGACCGGCCGGCACGGCTTCTTCTCGTGCTATGAGGCGTTCATCCACATCATCGATTCCATGTTCAACCAACACGCCAAGTGGCTGAAGGTTTGTAACCACATTCCCTGGCGACGCCCTATCGGCTCGCTGAACTATCTTTTGTCCAGCCATGTCTGGCGCCAGGACCACAACGGCTTCAGCCATCAGGACCCCGGGTTCATCGACCATGTCGTGAATAAGAAAGCTGAGGTCATACGGATCTATCTACCGCCCGACGCGAATTGTCTGCTCTCGGTCACTGACCATTGTCTGCGCAGCCGGAACTACGTCAATGTCGTCGTCGCGGGCAAGCAGCCTGCACCCCAGTGGCTGACAATGGACGAAGCGGTCAAACACTGCGAAGCCGGACTAGGCATCTGGCGGTGGGCCAGCAACGACCAGGGTGGCGAGCCCGATGTTGTCATGGCTTGTTGTGGGGACGTGCCGACCCTGGAGACTCTCGCTGCGGTCGACTTGCTTAGACGACACGCGCCCGATCTGAAAGTGCGCGTCATCAACGTTGTCAATCTCATGAAGCTGCAGCCACCGAGCGAACACCCGCACGGTCTTTCGGACCATGATTTTGATGCGCTGTTCACTACCGACAAGCCGATCATCTTTGCGTTCCATGGCTATCCCTGGCTGATTCACAGATTGACCTACCGGCGCACCGGCCACGACAACGTGCATGTGCGAGGCTACAGGGAGGAAGGTACCACCACGACTCCGTTCGACATGTGCGTACTGAACGATCTGGATCGATTCCACCTCGTTTCTGACGTGATTGACCGTGTGCCAAAGCTCGGATCACGGGCCGCTTATGCCAAGCAGGCGATCCGAGACAAGCTCATCGATCACAAGGCATACATCTGCCGGTACGGGGACGATATGCCGGAGATTACGGGCTGGAGATGGGGGAAAGAGGCGGCGTCCGTGGCGGTTCGCTCGACGGAGGCGGATAACGTCTAAATCGATCGGGTGGAGGCGAACGTGAACGTGTTCGCGATCAGGCATGGAGAGACGGCGTGGAGTCTCGGCGGCCAGCACACTGGCACTACGGACCTTCCGCTGACCGACAACGGGCGCCGGCGTGCGGAGCGGTTGCGCCCGGTACTCGCCGCCAGTGCATTCAACCTCGTTCTCTGCAGCCCGATGCGGCGCGCACAGATCCACGAGGTGGCGCCGGGCTGGCTCATTTTTCGGGATGGATGCCCGGGTGGAGAGTCTCCGGAACAGGTCGGTGCGCGAGTGGACCAGGTAATAGCCAGATCGCGCACGGTCGATGGCGATATCGCGCTGTTTGCGCACGGCCACGTGCTTCGGGTGTTCGCGGCGCGCTGGATCGGGCTGCCACCGAGCGGCGGTCAACACTTTCTGCTGAATACGGGCACGCTGTGCATTTTGGGCTACTACGGTGAAATACCGGCCGTGCGGGTTTGGAACGAACCTCTCCTCGATTAGGTCGTAACGACCAGATCAAAGGCCGAAGACCGAGATCAACGAGTTCAGAGGAGACTAGCGGCTCAGTGCTTGGGAAAAGAGGAGAGCGATTCATGCCGCAATCCGAGAGCAAACGAATTAACCGCGACCAATACGACGCCATTCTTTTTGACCTGGATGGTGTGATAACGGATACGGCCAGCCTCCACGCGACCTGTTGGAAACAGATGTTCGATGAATATCTGCAGGAGCGTGCGAGGCGGAAGGGAGAACCGTTCATCCCCTTCGATGTCGCCACCGACTATCGGCTTTACGTAGATGGTAAACCCCGTTTCGATGGAGTGCGCGACTTTCTGAGGTCGCGCGGGATTGAACTCCCCGAAGGAGAGCCAGGGGACCCTGCAGAAGTCGAAACACTGTGGGGCCTCGGAAACCGCAAGGATGACCTTGTCAACCGGGCCATCGCAGAGGTTGGCGTACGGCCCTATAGCGGAAGCGTACGATACATCCATCAGCTCTGCCGCACCGGATTCAAAATTGCGGTAGTCACCTCGAGTCAAAACTGCACGGCCGTCCTGAAGGCCGCCAAGCTGGACAAATTCTTTGATGTCCGGGTCGATGGCAACGTGATCCATGCGCAGCGACTTGCAGGAAAGCCCGCCCCGGACACGTTCTTGTTAGCGGCAAGCCTCCTTGGGGTTGAGCCGACACGGACGATTGTGATCGAGGACGCGATCTCCGGAGTCCAAGCCGGGTCTAGTGGACACTTTGGGCTGGTGATCGGCGTCGCTCGCAAGGGCAATGCGGATGAGCTGAGGCGTCATGGTGCTCATCTGGTGGTCCGCGATCTGGACGAACTAATTGACTGATCAACGCCAAGTGCTGCCTTGGGAGAAACAACCCGATGCTCCACCACGAACGGCTCCGCCCACCATCGCGTGATTATCCGGCCGATGAGTGGAACGTCATCGAAAAGGCTTTTCGACCCGATTTTCTGGCCCAGCTCGAAACGATGCTGGCGCTTGGCAATGGATATCTCGGCATGCGCGGCTGCCCGGAGGAAGGCGGTCCCAACGTCGAGAACGGCACATTCATCAACGGGTTTTATGAAACCTGGCCCATCGTCTACGGAGAAGAAGCTTTTGGCTTTGCGAAGACTGGCCAGACGATCTGCAACGTGACAGACAGCAAGACCATCAAGCTTTTCGTGGACGACGAACCCTTCTGGTTGCCCAATGCCCAGCTCTTGAGTTACGACCGGCGCCTCAACATGAAGTCTGGCACACTCGATCGGACCGTTCTCTGGGAGACTCCCGCCGGCAAACAGGTGTCGATCACGTCCCGGCGTCTGGTCTCTTTCGTGAACAGGCACGTGGCCGCCATCTCCTATTGCGTGACGCTGATCGATGCTCAGGCATTCGTCGTAATCTCTTCGGAAATGGCCGCGAATAGATCAAGCGGCCGCAACAATGATGATGATCCGCGCCTGGCAAGGGCGTTTCCGGGGCGCGTACTTCATCCACAAACCAACTATTCTAAAGACCGGCGCGTCGTGCTGTGCCACGCCACGGAAAAGAGCCGCTCTACGCTGACCTGCGCGACAGACCACGCGCTGGAGAGTTCTTGCTCGCACTCACATAAGGTCACCTGCACCCCCGATTTCGGCCAGGTTGCCTACACCATCGATGCCAGGCCAGGCTGTTCGATCCAACTGACCAAGTACATGGTCTATCACACGTCCCAGGCGGCATCCGCCGAAGAGCTCTGCGGCCGCGCAGAGTGGACGATGGATCGCGTGTTGACCCAGGGATTCCACCAGTTGCTGACCTCTCAAGAGCAGTACATGGAGGAGTTTTGGCGCCGGAGCGATGTTCGCATCAAGGATATCAGTGAACATCGAGCAAAGCGCAGCACCGTCGAAATTCAGCAAGCGATCCGCTTCAACCTTTTTCATATCCTGCAGGCATCTGCACGCGCGGAGCAGGCGGGTGTGCCGGCGAAGGGACTTACCGGGCAGGCTTATGAGGGACACTACTTCTGGGACACCGAAATCTACCTGTTGCCGTTTCTGACCTATACGTCCCCCCGGATCGCAAGGAACCTCCTGGCCTTCCGATATAACATGCTCCCTCAGGCACGGGCTCGCGCGAGAGAATTAGGCCAGCGAGGCGCGATGTACCCTTGGCGCACAATCAGCGGAGAGGAGGCGTCCGCATACTACGCCGCCGGCACCGCGCAGTATCACATCAACGCTGATATTATGTACGCACTGCGCAAATACGTGCAGGCGACAGGTGACGAAGCGTTCTTGCGAACGTACGGAGCCGAAATGCTCGTGGAGACAGCCCGACTGTGGCTGGACCTTGGCTTCTATTCGGACGCAAAGGGGGGAAGGTTTTGCATAAACGGTGTCACCGGGCCTGATGAATACGCCGCGGTCGTGAACAACAACGCTTACACGAACTTGATGGCCCGTGAAAACCTTCGCTACGCTGCGGAGGTTGTCGAGTCTCTACGGACAGCGGAAGCGGAGGCGTACGACGCGCTAGTGCAAAAAACAGCGCTCGAGGCCTCCGAGGTGAACGCATGGAGTCGAGCGGCCGAAAGCATGTATGTACCGACTGATGAAAGCCTGAAGATTATCCTTCAGGATGACAACTTTCTCGACAGGGAGCCCTGGGATTTCCGCAACACCCCGCGCGACCACTATCCGCTGCTCTTGTTTTATCATCCGCTGAACATTTACCGAACGCAAGTGATCAAGCAGGCGGACGTAATCCTGGCGATGTTCTTGTTGGGCGATGCTTTCTCGTCAGAGGTGAAGAAGCACAACTTCGATTTCTACGACCCGCTGACAACAGGCGACTCGTCACTGTCGTCTTGCGTGGAGGCGATCATCGCCGCACAGATCGGCGACCTGGACAAAGCAATTCAATACGGCATGGCGGCGCTGCTAATGGATTTGGCCGACGTGGGAGGTAACGTGAAGGATGGCTGCCATATCGCGTCTATGGGCGGCACCTGGATGATGCTCACTTACGGCCTTGGTGGGATGCGGGACGATGACGGAACGTTATCATTCTGGCCGCGTCGTGCACCCGAAGAAAACGCCGTCCTTCGATTTCCCATAACCTACCGCGGCCAATTGCTGGAGGTCGAAATCGGTCTGGACAAGGTGGAGTACGCGCTCCGTGAAGGCGGACGCCTCGTGATCCGTCATGAAAAGGAAGAAATCGAGCTGACTCGGGAAAATCCACGGGCCGTTCGGGCAGTCAGCAGGAGGTGAGGATAGCTTTCAAATCTTCGTTGAACCTGGTGGCCCTGCGGACGGAGGCACTGACCACAGACTTCCACGACGCTGCTCTCGGAAAAGGATGCGAGTGCCCTTCACGAAACCTCATCTGTACAGTCGATTGAAGGCCGTAGAGAGATGTAGAGAGATTGTTCGAGCGAGCTGTGATGGCGGAGACGAACGACGAGAATCGACGTGGAACAAAGCATGAGCGCGAGGTCCTCCCTTCAGTTTACCGGCTTGATCGGTGGCGCGTTCCAACGACCGTCCGCGACCTGCGGTTTCGGTGCATAGAGCCGCAGCGTTATTCCAAGTTGGCCGCTCTTCGGCGAAGCCGCGAATCGTAGGTTGGCCGAAGTGAGAGGAATATGAACGTTCAAGGCAACCCTCCCCTTTGACGCTATTCATTCTTGTTCGTTCGAGCGCGAACGATGGCAGCGCCGAACGTTGAGCTGGCTACGACGCCGCATGCAATCTTGTGTGCGCGATCGCGCTGGTCGCCCGAAGCGGGGCTCGGTGCTGAGTTCTGACAGCACTATTTCGAGTTTCGATTCTTGCTTGCTCCTCGTAGCGTCACAGGTGACGACGGCGAATTGGTCAAGCCCGCCATCTCCATGCAGGTCAGAAGATCGACATAGCTCGGGGTGTCACCGATAGCGGCCTCACGTTCGCAGCGATCTCGAACGGGGCCGGTATTTGCCTGCCACAACGTGCTCAGTTGCTGCTGCGCCGCTGTTTCATCGCGCATACAGTTTTCGAAGGGCTGACCTAACACGATACCATTTGCCTTGTCGTCGGCGACCGCAGCCCTGCAAACGGCTTCGACATTGAACTGAGGAACGCGGTCAGAAATGAGGACCGCCGGTTGGCTTCCCAGGAGTGCAAACGACAGCAGCGCTGCCTTCATCTGGACCTCCTAAATTGATCTTAAATTACAGAATGGCCGCATATAAAATCGTCGACCGGTGCGGAGCCGAATTGATCCAGATCAAAGGAAATGATCCTTTGCGGGCGTTGCCAATCCGACCCGCTTCTCCTACGCCTCCGTGGCCTTCTCCCACGGCGCTTTGGCCTTGGCGAAATCGCGCCAAGTGTCGCGCAACCGCTGCTCGACGCCGCCCAGTGCTGAGGCCTGCCAGCCGGCGATTGCGGCTGCCGCTACGCGGCTATCAGGAGATTCCACGTCCAATCCCGACATCAGCGAAGCGGTCGTTGCCATGTCGTTGTAGGAGCCGAGCTCCTCCTGTAGCTCGATCAGCCGGTCGCGGAAACGCTTGACCGCCTTTCCCTCGCCACACAAGGGCAAGAGGAAGTCGGTGCCATAGCGCAGCTTCTTGACTGCGAGCCGCAGCCGATGCCGCTCTTCCGGACTCATCGATTTGAGATGGCGGCCGCGCTTGAGCACCTTGGCATATTGCGCCGACAGCGTGCGCTGCGCGAAGGCGATGGCGGGCTCGGCCAGTTTGCTCAAGTCTTCAGGTGCGATGTCGCTGCGCCAGCCGCGTGCCTCGATCCAGGCCCCCAGGCTGAGTACGAAACTTGCGCAGCGGCGGTCGGCCAGCACGAAGCGCACCTTGCGATAGGCAGCCGAGCGGCGTTTCTGCGCGACCTCCTCCAGGGCGTCGAAGCCCGTGACGGACGGACAGCCCTTGGCGATGCCGGGCAAGGTCTGGCTCTGGAAAATATCCCACTCGCGGGCGGCCGAGAGATTCGACGCCAGCCATTTCGCTTCCGACCGCAGCATGTCGAGCTTGCTCAACGACCCCACCGAACGCATCAGATGCAGCGCCGAGCGCAGCCGCCGCAGCGCAACGCGCAACTGGTGAACGCCTTCCACGTCGCGACCGTCCTCGGCCACGGGGAGCGATTGCAACACATGATGCAGGCAAGTGCGCAGGATTCGCGCGAACGCATCGTCGAGAGGGACCGACGGGTCGAGCCGCAGCTTGCGCGGCTTGGGCGCCGTTGGTGGCGCGTCTTCCGCAAGATCGAAGCCGCGCTCGGACTTGGCCCGGATCGATGGGCGCACCTCGCCGTGCTCCGCAAGCCGGAGCGCAAGCTCGTAGATCGCGCCGGCGCTGCCGGCCTTGAGCTCCAATTCGATCTCGCTCACCGGCAGTGTGCAGTCACCTGCCTTCAGAAACCCGCGGTCGAAGGCAACCTCGACCGTGCCCGACGGCAAATCGACGAGGCGCAGATGCCGGTGGATGTCGGATGCGAACACAGGCTCCAGCGGTTGGCGCTCGAGATCGGCTTGCACTTTGGCGGGGATGAAGGGAATTGCCAGCGCGACATCTGGCGCGATCGACGGTACGCTCGCCTCCCACTCGCCGCGTGTCAGCGGATCGTCACAGGACTCCGTTTTCACCGTTTGCGTAAATCGCGCGCCGCTCTGGCGAACCCGCAAACTCAACCCGTGGCGGCGGAGCTTTCGATCGGGCGTGTCATAGTAGACGGTCTTCAGGTGCTTGCGGCTGCCTTTGCTGCGCGCGTTGGTCGCGATGATCGGCGTCTCGTTGAAATCGGCGAGACGCTCGGGATCGACGACAAGCTTGAGCTCGATCTCGGTGTCAGATGGCGCCGCCTCGTGCAGCTCAGCGAGGTCCGATCGCGCTGGCCGGCGACGCGGCCGCCTCGTCGCGGGTGCCTGTGCACCAACCCGCTCCGCCGTCTCCGACTCTTTGCCTGCAATGACGTCGCCTTCCATCCCTTTCTTATCAGACGGGTCAGCGTTGGCAGGGTTGAGCCGGGTCAAGGCGTGCGCATTTGCGCCACCGAGGTTCATCGCGTCGGTTTCGGACATCTAAGTTTCTGTGATGGTCTTGTGACAGTTCTATAACACAAGCCCTACTCCGTGAAAAGGAAGCAGCGGCGCATAATCTCGATTGAAGAGCACTTTGACCATGAACGAAGCATGATCCAGTTTCATGAGAATAACGGTTTGTCGCGCCACGCGGCCAATTGATTTGCCCGAACGGGTGCGATTTTTTTGCCGCCGCTCCGGAAGACGCCATCAAAATCATCGGAATTGCATGCGCGCAAAAACGAATTTCATGAGACGTTTCAACCTGATCAACTGCTAAAGATCCACGTGCCGCGAGAAGGCAGACCGATGTCTCTCCGCCGTCATTGTGAGGGGCAAAGCGACGAAGCAATCCGGATGCTCCAACGGGTCGTCCTGAAAGCCAGGACCCATAACCACAGGCTGTCGTTTTGCGAAGGCAGACGATGGAAACTGGGATCGCCCGGCTTTCGCCAAGCCTTCGCAGGAAGACAGACCTCAGTCGAACAGGCTCGACACCGACTCTTCCGCGGCGGTGCGGCCGATCGCCTCCGCGATCAGGTCGGCGATCGAGAGCGTGCGGATGTTGGGCGCGTTGCGCACGGCCTCGGTCGGCTGGATGGAATCGGTGATGACCAATTCCTTCAGCCGCGAGGAGGTGACACGCGTCACCGCGCCACCGGAGAGCACACCGTGGGTGATGTAGGCATAGACGTCTTTCGCGCCATGAGTGAGCAGCGCATCGGCCGCATTCACCAGCGTGCCGCCGGAGTCAACGATGTCGTCGACCAGGATGCAGGTATAGCCGGCGACGTCGCCGATCACGTTCATGACCTCGGACTCGCCGGGCCGTTCGCGGCGCTTGTCGATGATGGCAAGCGGCGTGTTGATGCGCTTGGCGAGGCCGCGCGCGCGCACCACGCCGCCGACGTCAGGAGAGACCACCATGACATTGGCGAGGTCGAAGCGCTCCTTGATGTCGCGCACCATCACGGGCGAGGCGAAGAGATTGTCAGTCGGGATGTCGAAGAAGCCTTGGATCTGCATGGCATGCAGGTCGAGCGTCATGACGCGGTCGGCGCCGGCATGGGTGATCATGTTGGCGACGAGCTTGGCCGAAATCGGGGTGCGAGAGCCCGACTTGCGGTCCTGCCGGGCGTAGCCAAAATACGGTACCACCGCGGTGATGCGGCGGGCCGAGGCCCGGCGCAGCGCGTCGGTGATGATCAGAAGCTCCATCAGATGGTCGTTGGCCGGGTAGGAGGTCGACTGCAGGATATAGACGTCCGAGCCACGGACGTTTTCCTGGATCTCGACAAAAATCTCCATGTCGGCGAAGCGCCGCACCACTGCTTTGGTCAGCGGCAGATCGAGCCCGCCAGCGATGGCCTGGGCGAGCGTCGGATTGGAATTGCCGGCAACGAGCTTGATGGCGCCATTCTTGGCAGACATCGAGGTCTCTCCCCGCGGCTTGCTGGCGACAACGTTGAGCATATCGGGTTTCCCCGTGGAACCGGCTAAATTCGACGGGGACGGAATATCAGGGAGATAATGTGGCTGGCAACCCGCAGGCGCCGTTTTCCTGGGCAAAAATACCCGCACCTTCCGGGATTTGACTAATGGTCGGTGTAGCCGAGCGCCGTGATACTGTCATTCCCCGGGGCCGGAGCCGGTTCCGCCTCCGCCACCGCCGGCTCGGTCTTGCCGGGTGCGGGTGCCACGGGCGGGCTGGTGTCCGGCGACGTTCCGTTGACCATGCTGGTGAGGCCGGAGAAGCCCGATTGCGCGATCTTGCGCAACACCAGGTCGTCGACACTGGTCCAGGCGTCGCGCCCGGCCTTGCCCGCCGGTTCTTCGCCCGACAGCCGCAGCGTGCGCTGCTGATCTCGGTCGTAGACGTCCCACACCCAGGCGATCACGGTGCGCCCCTTGACAACCTGCGCCGCGAGATAGCTGCGCACGCGATAGGCGGCCTGACCCTCACGGGACACGATGGCGAGGTTGCGCAGCTTGCTCTCGGAGTCGAGCACGCCGACCATGCGGTCGAACACATTCGGCGGCGGACCGTCGATGGATTCAAAGGCGATGGTCGAGGTGTCGGTCGTGGCCATCGCATAGGCGCCGGTGGCGGCCCCGCTCCCGGCACAACCGCCGAGTGTGCCGGCCGCCGCCAACAACAGCGCAGCGAAACAGGCGCGCAATGATGCGCGGCCGGCCCGCTTCCAGTGATTTGACGCTTCCCTCATTGAGGGCAGCGATATCGTTAAAATCGATTAACGTCTAGGGCAGGAGGAACACATCAGGGACATCACGGCAAATGTGCGGAGCATGATCCGGAAAAGTGTGAGGCGGTTCTCCCTCGCGACAAACGCGTAAGCGTTTGCGCGGAATCATGCTCAAATCAAAGAGCAAAAGCACTCATGGCGCGCGGAGCATGATCCGGAAAAGTGTGTGGCGGTTTTCCGGCGCGACAAACGCGCAGGCGTTTGCGCGGAGATCATGCTCAAATCAAAGAGCAAAAGCGCTCATGGCGCGCGGAGCATGATCCGGAAAAGTGTGTGGCGGTTTTCCGGCGCGACAAACGCGCAGGCGTTTGCGCGGAGATCATGCTCAAATCAAAGAGCAAAAGCGCTCATGGCGCTTTTGCGTCACGATTCCAGCGCAATCGCGTGGATGTGGCGGCCGTAGTCCGGCTCCTTGCGGTGCACCGAGCGGCGATAGCTGAAGCAGCGCGCGTCGGAATAGGTGTCGATGCCGAGATCGTCGATCATCAGGATACCGGCATTTTCCAGGCGCATGCGGATGAAGCCCGCAAGATCAAACATTGCGTGCCCCTCACGCTCGGAAGGAATGAAGAACATCGCGTTGTCCGCGTCCGCATCGAGAAAGCGTTCCACGAACTCGCCGCCGACCTCATAGCTCTGCTGACGGATCAGGGGGCCGATTGCGGCGACCATGCCACTGCGGTCCGCGCCCAGCTTCTCCATCGCCGCGATAGTCGACTCCATGATGCCGGTGAGCGCGCCCTTCCAGCCTGCATGCGCCGCGCCGATCACGCGTGCATTGGGCTCGACAAAAAGGATGGGGCCGCAATCGGCGGTTGTAACGCCGATCGCGAGATTTGGCGTCGACGTCACAACGGCATCGGCCTTCGGCCGTATGCCTTGCCACGGCCCGGTAGCGACCACCGCGTCCGGCGAGTGGATCTGGTGCGCATTGATCAGGCGATCCGCGGTGACCCCCATCTGCTCGGCCATGCGACGGCGGTTTTCCGCAACGAGCAGCGGGTCGTCGTTGGAGCCGAGGCCGCCATTGAGACTTTCGTAGATGCCGCCAGAGGCGCCGCCCTCGCGGGTGAAGAAGGCGTGGCGAAGGCCTGGAACGGCCGAGAGCAGGGGGGAAGCGAGGATCATGATGTGCGAGGCTGTTCGTCGCTCAAGCCCGGAAGGGCAGGTATATCGGGGGCCGAGACGCCCAGGACCTTGAACATCGTCCCCATGCCGCTGCGGCCGCCGCCCACGAGCCGCTGCAATGCGGAGGAAATGTCCTCGGAAACTTCAGGCGAAGCCTTGGCCATCAGCGTCACTGCGCGGGTCTCGATGCCGATGCGCCTCAGGAACTCGCCTTGTGTCACGGGGCCGTGCACGCGTGCGCCGACATCTTCGGCGGCGCGCGCTAGCGCCTGGAAATCGACATGGGCGGTCACATCGACCTGTCCCGGCGCTTTCAACGGATCGGCGAAACTGTGGCTGGCGATGGCCTGGAACGTGTCGCCGACTTCGCTGCGCAAATGACCGTAATCGATGATCAGCGCGGCCCCGCTTTGGTCGCGCATGCGGCGCGCGATCTTCATCATCTCCGTGTCCGCACGCCATTCGAAGACACTACCCACGGGGGCTGCGCGTACCAAGGGCGACACAAGCACCTCGAAACGCGGGATCGGCTCGGCGCTGGTGCCGAAATCGAGCATGCCGGCGTCATCGAGCACGATCACGCGCTCATGCCAACCGTTCTCACCTTTGACGGCCTGGTGAATCGGCAGCACGTCGAAATATTCATTGGCGAGGATGATGGCCGGGCCTTCCGGGACCTCGTCGATCGTGTCGTGCCAATTGATGTTGCGCGCGCCGATCAGCGTCGCGCGCTGCTTCTCGCGCAGCACCGGATTGATCTCGACGAGATGCACGCTCAGGATCTGGTGCAGCGGCGGCACCACGCGCAGCGCGCGCAGGGCGTCCGCCATCATGGTGCCGCGGCCCGGGCCGAGCTCGACCAAATGGAATGTGGCAGGCGAGCCCATCGACTTCCACACCGAGGCGGTCCAGAGCCCCAACAGCTCGCCGAACATCTGGCTGACTTCGGGCGCGGTGGTGAAGTCGCCCTCGCGTCCCAAAGGGTCGCGCGAGACGTAATAGCCGAGCGTCGGATGCATCAGGCACAGTTCCATGTAGCGCCAGACCGGCATCGGGCCGGAGGATTTGATCAGTCGCTTGATCTCAGACAGTAGAGGCGAAATTTCGGTCACGGCCTTAAGCGCTTGGAAGAATGGATTAACTGTGGGCCTGGCTTGGCGGCTTCGTCCGCCGCCACGCCCACACAATAATGGTAATGCCTGCAATAACCATGGGTACCGACAGGATCATCCCCATGGTTAACCCGCCCCACAAAAATCCGAGCTGCGGGTCGGGCTCGCGGAAATGCTCCCCGGTGATCCGCGCGAGGCCATAAAGGGCAATGAAGGTGCCGAGGACCAGCCCGGGCCGCTTCAGGGCTCCGAAGCGGATCATCACCGCCAGCACCGCGAACAGCAGAATGCCCTCGAGCCCTGCTTCATAGAGCTGGCTCGGATGGCGCGGAACGGGCCCGCCGGTCGGAAAGATCATCGCCCAGGGGAGGCCAGGGTCGGCCGGCCGGCCCCATAATTCGCCGTTGATGAAATTGGCGATGCGGCCGAGGAACAGGCCGATCGGACCGACGGCGGTGGTGATGTCGCCGAGCGAGAGGATCGGCACGTTGTTCGCGCGCGCGAACAAAATCACCGCGACCACGCAGCCCATGAAGCCGCCATGGAAGGACATGCCGCCCTTCCACAATTCGAAAATCTCCAGGGGATGCTGGATGAAGAAGGGCAGGTTGTAGAACAGCACATAGCCGGTGCGGCCGCCGAGGATGATGCCGATGGTGACCCACAGAATGAAATCGTCGAGTTGGACGACGGAGATCGGCGCTGGCCCGCCCCACAATCTCTCGTTTTTCAGAATCGAGCGCGCATAGATCCAGCCGAGCACGATGCCGCCGATATAGGCGAGCGCGTACCAGCGGATTGCGAACGGTCCGAGCGAGATGGCGACCGGATCGAAGACCGGAAAGTTGATCAGCAGGAACGGCATCAAGGGCATCAAACGGCCGGGCCTGCGAGGTTACGGCGATAGAGCGCGAGCAGGCGTTCCCAGTGCCGTTCGGCCGCGTCGCGGTGATAGACCGGGCGCTTGGGGAAGGCGAAGCCATGGTGGGTGCCGGGGTAGATCTCGACCTCGGCGTTGGCGCCGGTCATGGCTTGCTTCACCTTCTCGAGGATGTCCATTGGCGCGTAAATGTCGGTCTCGGCGCAAGCGAAATAGAGTTCCGCCTTGGTTTTTTCCGCAGCGAGATGGGGGCTGTCGGGCTGGTCGGTCACAAGATGCGTGCCATAGATCGACGCGGCCGCTTTGATGCTATCAGGGAAATGCGTCGCAGCATTGATCGCGTAGCGACCGCTCATGCAATAGCCGACGGTGCCGACAATGTCGGTGCGCGCCGCGGCCTGCGTCCTGGCATAGGCGAGCAGCGCGCGCGTGTCTTCCATCACAAGCGGGATGTCGATCGAGTTCATCAGCGCATACATGCGCTTGCGCTCCGGTGCTTCCGGATCTGGCGGCACCGGCCCGATCTCCATCACGCCCGAGCGGTAATAGAGGTTCGGCAGCATCACGTAATAGCCCGAGCTGCCGAGCCGGCGTGCCATATCGCGCAGCTCTTCGCGGATTGCCGGCGCATCCATGTAGAAGATGATCACGGGAAACGGACCGCCGCGTTCGGGATGGGTGATGAAGGTCGTGGTCCGACCGTCCCTGGTCGGGATGTCGATCTGCTGGTCGATCATGGCGTTTCGAGTGCCGTCCTGATGTATCTGGGATTCGCAAAGCCGTTCATACGAATACAACGAAACTGTCGCGTGACAAGGCAAGACGTCGCGAGGGGGGCGCCTCGCGGGCCTTGAACGCCGCTGCGTCTATCGCCATTCTCTGGACCAGGACAGTTGCGCAAACAGCAGGCCACCGGAGTTGCTTCATGACCCAGACCACCAATCGCTTCTTTGATGAGATCGGCCGCTTGATGAACGACGCGGCCGGTGCGGCGCAGGGCATGAAGAAGGAGGTCGATTCGCTCTGGCGGGCCCAGGCCGAAAAAATCCTGCGCGACCTCGATGTGGTCAAGCGCGAGGAGTTCGAGGCCGTCAAGGACATGGCCCGCATCGCACGCGAGGAGAACGAGGGTCTGAAGGCGCGGATTTTAGCGCTGGAGGCCAAGCTCGGCGTATCCTCGAACAACTAGGATTATGTGGCGCAGTCATTCCGGGGCGATGCGAAGCATCGAACTACGGTGCGCAATTGCGCACCTGAGAATCTCGAGATTCCGGGTCTGGTCCTTCGGACCATCCCGGAATGACCCGGCCGGGCAGAAAAATCCCGTTCATTTCCTTGTCATTTCGCGACTTTGGAGCTAAAAGCCCGCCACGTCCGCAGCCCCCGCACCCCTGGAGGCATGCTCGTGGACAGGTAAACGGGCCGCGTTTGCGGCCTTTAGCTTTTAAAAACAAGGACTTAAGACAATGGCGACCGTCAAGGAATTGAAGGCGACCGCACGTCCGTCAGTCGGCAAGGGGGCCGCACGGGCAGAGCGCCGCGCCGGGAGAGTTCCCGGAGTGATCTATGGCAACAACCAGCCCCCGCTGCCGATCTCGGTGGAAGACCGCGAACTGCGCCAGCGCATCCTGGCGGGCCGGTTCCTCACGACAATTTACGACATCGACCTCGAGGGCAAGAAGCACCGCGTGATTCCGCGCGACTTCCACCTCGATCCGGTGCGCGACTTCCCGATCCATGTCGATTTCATGCGGCTCGGCGAGGGCGCGACCATCCGCATCAGCGTTCCCCTGCATGTGCAGCGCGCGGAGTCGTCTCCGGGCGTCAAGCGCGGTGGCACGGTCAATATCGTCACCCACACGATCGACCTCGAATGCTCGGCCGAGAACATCCCGCAATATCTCGAAGCCGACGTCGGCGCGCTCGAGATCGGTTATTCGCTGCATCTGTCGGACATCAAGCTGCCGACGGGCGTGCGCGCGCTGACCCGCGAGGATGCAACGCTGGTCACCATCGTGCCGCCGTCCGGCTATGCTGAAGAGCAGAAGGCGGCTGCGGCCGCGGCTGCCGGTGCTCCAGCGGCTGGGGCTGCGCCTGCGGCTGCCGCGCCTGCGGCGGCTGCGCCGGCAGCGGCTGCCGCTCCCGCAGCGGCAGCGAAGGCGCCCGCCGGCGGTGGCGACAAGAAGAAGTAACGCTAGTGTCCAAATCCGAAGTTCGCCCCCCTTCGCGGGGCCACTTTGCGAACTTCGGATTTGAATGGACACTAACGACTTTCAAGATTTTCTAGTGTGGTGGTTCAGAAGTTCTCTTGGCGGACTCGTGGCGAAGATGAAGAGAACTTCTGAACCACCA
>Ga0307474_10001175_pt1 | contig 19094 bp, 14 predicted proteins | sample atmos_gasesECM1C_2_FD_203312 | JGI IMG/M metagenome (GOLD analysis project Ga0307474, IMG submission 203312) | Hardwood forest soil microbial communities from Morgan-Monroe State Forest, Indiana, United States - atmos_gasesECM1C_05 | ecosystem: Environmental > Terrestrial > Soil > Temperate... | reverse complement strand
GTGCCCGAAAATGAGCGGCTGGAGCTGCCTGCGCTGGCTGCCGAGATCGAGCGGAATGGCCGCCGCGCCCGACTTCTGGCGGATGCCGAGGCCATTGTGCAGACCGTCGCCCCGGAAATGCGCAGTGGCGACGTCGTCGCGATTCTTTCTAATGGCGGCTTCGGCGGCATCTATGAAAAACTACCCGCGCGTCTCAAAGAGCTAACTAAATCCTGATGAATTTCGCACAGACTCATAGCGGACCGAAAGGTTCGTATCAGGGCACGCCTTCAGGCGTGCCGCAAAAACCCAGAGCGGAGACTGCGCTTAGGCGCTGGATTTTCGTATTTGCCGCGTTACTCCTCGCCTGCTCGGTTGCTCCCTCGCAATCAGTCCCAATCGCATACACTATCGGGCTGGCTTCGCCCGAACAGCATCTCGTCGAGGTGCAGATCGTCCTGCCGCCCGGCGCGCCTGAGCGCGACCTCCAGATGCCAGTCTGGAACGCCCTCTACCAGGTCCGCGATTTTTCCCAATACGTCAACTGGCTACGCGCAACAGATCGCTCGGGCAAGGCACTCACAGTCCGCGAGGCAGATAAAAGCTGCTGGAGAATTCAAGGCGCAGAAGGCGGAGCGATCGTTCAATACCAGATCTTCGCAGACGCTCCCGGTCCTTTCGGCGCTCAACTGACCTCGCACCATGCCTTTTTCAATCTCGCGGAGATCCTGATGTATCCGGTAGACGCCCGGAACGCCCCGATTCGCCTGCGCTTCACTGACGTGCCCGCCGGATGGCGCGTGGCCACTCCCCTATCGTCTTCCGCCGACGGCCAGTTCGCGGCCGAGAATTACGACCGCCTCGTCGACTCTCCCGTCGAAGTCTGCGAATTCCAGGAGTCCGACTTCGACGAGTCCGGCGGCCACTTCCGGGTGATCGTCGACGCCGACTCCGCCGACTACCAAATGGACAAACTCACCGCCGACCTGCGCAAGATTGTTGCCGCGGCCATGAGTTGGATGAACGACCGTCCCTTCGAAACCTACACGTTCATTTACCACTTTCCACGCGGACCCGCCGGCGGCGGCATGGAGCACGCCTACTCCACCGCCATTGATGTCAATGCCGAAGTCGCAAAACAGGATCCAGAGACTCTCAAGGGTGTCAGCGCCCATGAGTTCTTTCATCTCTGGAACGTCAAGCGCATCCGCCCGCAGACATTGGAGCCCGTCGACTACACCAAGGAGAATTACACTCGCGCGCTATGGTTCAGTGAAGGCGTGACCAGCACGGCCGAAGGCGCGATTGAACTGCGCGCGGGGCTGGTCGACGAGAAGCTATACCTTCATCATCTCGGTCAGGAGATCACGGAACTCGAGCGCCGTCCCGCTCGCCTCACGCAATCGGCCGAAGAGTCCAGTCTCGACGCGTGGCTCGAAGGCAATCCGTACTACCGTCGTCCCGAGCGCAGCATTTCCTACTACAACAAAGGGGAGTTGCTGGGCGTAATGCTCGACCTTTCTCTGCGTGATGTCACCCACGACCGTGCTTCTTTGCGCGAGCTGATGCAGTGGATGAACTCCAATTATGCGAAGAAGGGCCGCTTCTTCCCGGATTCCGACGGAGTCCGCCAGGCCGCAGAAACTGTCACCCACTCAGATTTTGGACGGTTCTTCTCCAGGTACGTATCGGGGACCGAAGAGATTCCCTGGAATGACTTTCTCCGTCCCGTTGGCTTGAGAGTCGAGACCGTCACTACAACTGTGCCCGACGCTGGCTTTATGGGGTCCCGCAACTTTGATGGTCCCATGGTCGTCGCAGCGGTCACACCCGCGAGCGAAGCCGAACGCGCGGGCTTACAGGTCGGGGACACGATTCTTGAGCTGCAGGGCAAGCTCGCTGGTCAGGAGTCGCGCCAGGAATTAGCTCGGCTCAACCCGGGCGACACAGTTTCAGTGAAGGTGCGAGGGCGGCACGGCATCGAACGCGAATTGAAATGGAAGATGGGCGGGCGCCAGGAAGTGACATGCCAGATCAAGGACCTTGATCAGGTGACGGCCGAACAGCGCACGCGACGTACTGCATGGCTCAAAGGTGAAGCGGAAAGTTCAGATCAGGTCTCAGCGGGAGGCTCTGCCGGTCCAACCAAATGATCCGGACTCTGATCATGCTGACGTTCTGGGCGCTGGCGGCGCCGCTGGCTGCCCTGATCGGATTTCCCTGGACCTTCCTCACCGGCGACATCCGCCTGCTCTATCGCATGTTCAACTGGGGAGCCTACGCCGGAGTTCGCCTGGCCGGTGTGCCCGTCAAAGTCATTGGACTCGACAAGCTGGACACTTCCCGAAACTACATCTTCATGACCAATCACGTGTCGAATCTTGATCCGCCAATCCAGATTCCGCTCATCCCGCGCCGCACTTCCGTGATGGTCAAGAAAGAACTGTTCAAGACTCCGATTCTCGGTCCCGCGATGCACATGGCTGCGCTGGTTCCCGTGGATCGCGGCAATCGGGATGCCGGCATCGAAGCGGTCGCGGCAGCGAAGGCGGTCATCCAACAAGGGCTGAATATGACCATCTACGTCGAAGGCAAGCGCTCGTTCGATGGCAAGCTGCTGCCATTCAAGAAGGGGCCCTTTTATCTGGCGATGGAGTGCGGCATTCCGGTGGTGCCCATGACCATTGTTGGTACGCATTACGCCATGCCCAAAGGGCGATTCGCGATCAAGCGTGGGCCGGTGAAAGTGATCTTCCATCCACCGATCGAGCCGAAGGATTTCGGCAGCCGCGATTGCCTGATGGAAAAAGTTCGCGCCACGATCGAGAGTGGATTGCCGGAAGAGTACCGGCAGGGAAAAGCTCTCACCGCAGAGGACACAGAGGCACACAGGGGAACGGCGTAAGAGTTGCGCCGTCGTTGTCCACCATCGTTCAATCTTTTTTCTCTCTCGCCCGCACGGCCCGGGCGATCTCCGGAAGGCGCGGGAGGATGGCGGAATACTTCAACCACGCCTTGTGATCGACGGCCGGCGATCCACTGACCAGCGTGCCGGCAGCAATGTCGTTGGCCACCCCGCTCTGCGGCGTCACGATGGCGTTCTCTCCGACCTTGCAGTGTCCGACTACGCCTACCTGTCCCGTGAGGATTGCTTTGTTCCCAATCTCGGTTGATCCGGCAAGTCCCACCTGCGCGCACAGCAGAACGTCTTCTCCGACCTGCGATCCGTGGCCCACCTGGACGAGGTTGTCGACTTTCACGCCGCGCCCAATGCGAGTCTCGCCAACGCTCGCCCGGTCGATGCAGGAATTCGCCTGCACCTCGACATCATCCCCAATCACCACCCGAGCGGGTTGCGGAATTTTGTGCCAGCGTCCTTCAGCCGTCTTGGCGAAGCCAAAGCCATCGGCGCCAATCACGACTCCGTTCTGCAGCAGAACATTGCGGCCGATCCGGCAGTTCTCCCGCACGACCGCATGGGCATGTGCGAAGAAGTGATCGCCGATGCGCGCGCCCCGGTAGATCACAACGTGCGCCAGCAGAACCGCATTCGCGCCGATCTCCACGTCCTGATCGATCACTACGTAAGGTCCGATGTGCGCGCCCACACCAACCTTCGCGCTCGCGTGCACTACGGCGCTCGCGTGAACTCCGGGCGGGTACCGCAGTGGCTGATAGAAGATTTCCAGCGCTCGCGCAAATGTGAGATAGGGATCTTTAGCCCGCAGCATCGCGGTTGCAATAACAGGGAAGTCTTCGCTGACGATCACGGCCGAAGCCCTCGTCGACCGCGCCGCTGCCGCATATTTGGGATTGGACACAAAGGTCAGCTCGCCAGGACCAGCCTGTTCGATCCCGTTGAGCCCAGTGATTTCAGTTTCCGGAGACCCGTTTTCCAGCCGCACGTCCAGCGCCGCCGTAATCGCAGAAAGTTTCATGATGGATTGAAAAAGACGAATAGATCGTACACCAGCGTAAAGCGGGGTCGCCGTGACAGGTGCCGGCATATGCGCAAATTTTTTTCTGCGAAATCTGTAAATTCTTCGATCGATTGAAGTTAAGTTGGGGGTATCGGATTTTGCGGCGGCAAAATCCTGAAAACAAATGAGTTGGACGCAAAATCTTCGCAGATAAAGAGTTAGCAGCGGGAACTGGCCACGAATGACGCACCCGAATTGTAGTGCGGAGGGACGCAGCGTAAAGAGGCTGAGGGGCGTAGCGCAAAGAGAAAGAGGCCAGCGGGGCTGGCCTCAGATCCAAGCATCGACGCTATTGCACGGTCAGACTGAACTGCCCGGCCTCGGAAGGCGCTCCGGTGGCGCTGGCGGTAATCGTCACGGTGTAGGTCCCGGCCGGTGTCCCGGGATCGAGCTGATGACTGCTGCCGCCTCCGCCTCCGCCGCACGCGGGAACCATCATAAGCAGGACCAGTAGCATCAGCCCGAGGATGGCCCCGAAGCGACGCCGCTTGGGTGCAATCGTCAAGAAGATCCCGGCCAACGGCAGCCCTCCGCCGAGGGCTGCAAAGTAGTAGCTCCTCTCGTTCGACTGCAACCTGGTCTGATGCGGCCCCGTCGTGTTCACCGTAATCGTCGTATTCACAACCGTGATCGGACCTTTGCCAGTAGCCGACGCTGGACTGCAGGTCGCTTCCGCGGGCAAGCCGGTGCAAGTGAAGGTCACAGCTGCCGTGAAGTTGCTGGAAGTCACGATGCCGACGGTCGTCGTACCCGACGACCCAGCGCCGGCGACCGAGACGCCGGCAAAACCCGAAACCACCGCGAAGCCAGGCTGGACGGTGAAAGTTACAGGCTGGGCGGCGCTGCTTGTGTTGAAGCTGGAATCGCTGTTGTACGTCGCTGAAATGCTGTGATTCCCAGCATCGAAGCTGATGATTCCGTCCCCGATAGCGGCATTGCCTTGACTGTTGAGCGGGACAGGGTTGATCACCGCAACTGGAGGAATACTCTGTGGGTTCATCGTTGGCAAGGGGCCGAGACTATCGGTGAACGTGACGGTTCCCGTTGCAACACCTTGTCCTGAAAGGCCGGCAACATCGGCGCGCACGAACACGAGACTGCCAAACGGGAAGGGGCTCACGAGCAGATTGCCGTTCAGATCATTGGCTAGCAGACTCAACGTTGTCGTGCTGTTCTCCTTATTGACAGTTACCTGAATTCCGGGAGAAGAGTCGCTTGGGGCAAAAGTGCCATCTCCCGCGTAGTGAGCGGTGACTGTGTAGGTGCCACCGGGCAAGTCCGTCGTACTTCCAGATATCACTCCGGCATTAAGCGAAAAGTTAGCAACGCCAGTCCGGTTTGATGTCGAACCGACTGGTCCGGTGCCAGCGATCAAGGCTACGTCGCCAGTCGGTGTCCCGCCGGTTGCCGTGACAGTCCCTCCGACCGTGACAGATACGCCGTGACTGACTGTGATTGGCGCGCTGCCACCGTTAAGTAAGAGAGTCGCGGTCGTCGCGTTGAATGTCGCACTAGCCCAGTTTTTGACGAGGTTTTCGACATTTAACGAGCCCAAGCCCGTAGCCAAGTCATAACCCGCTGCTGACTGGTAGAGTGCGGTGCTTGTGCCGAAGCCGGTTTCTCCCGGCACTGCGTTATTCCCGCTAGTGACGTCGTTAAACACACACGTGGTGGCCGGCGGGGTGGTCGTGGATGCATTGCATGCGGTGTGTGCCGCCTGTTGAGCCGCGGCTAAGGGATAAAGAACGTAATTTGCCAGACCCTGGCGGGAACTGTTGTTGTTCGCGTTCACAGGGGGCTGCAGGCTCATATTCTGATCCACTAGTGCCATGATCCCTGCAAAGGACGGCGTGGAGGCAGAGGTTCCGCCTACTGCCCAAAAACTGATTAAATTCTGGGCGTCCGGAACGCACGAAGCCTGGAAGCAGAGCAGATATGGGTCATTAAATACCGCGGCGCTCAACACGATGTCAGGAAGATCGCGTGCGTTGTCGCTGGGGATACCGGTTACTCCGGACTGCCAGGACGGCTTGCTTGTAAACAAGGTGCTGACTCCGCCACCGCCCGCCAGAATGTTAGGGCCAACACCCGCTGCGCATGCAGTGGTGCAACTCTCATTCCACACCTTCTCGGGAATGTAACTAAGGGCCGACTCGAAATCCGTAGCATTGTTGCTGGTATTCCAGTATGTGCCCGTGCCCTCATTAAAAATGGTCCCGCCCACAGCCGTTGCAAAAGGTGTCGAGGCCGGCAAATTGACGGCGACTGGCCCGGTCGCCACGGTTTCCGTATTGGGATCGTCGCAGCCTTCAGCCCCGGCATCGCCGGTCGAAGCCATAAAGCTGATCCCTTGGGCTGCAGCCTGTTCGCCGAGCGAGGCGTCAAGGGTGGCTTCTGATGTTCCAAACGCCGGCTCGCAGCCGCCGAAACTGTAGGTCATGATGTTCGAGAGATCGTTATCGACAATGTAGAGCTCCGAAAGTGTGACGCCATCCGTGGTGTTGGTGGTCCCGGAATTCACGAAATAGACTTGCGCGCCGGGCGCCACGCCGCCAGACCAGGAAACATCCAGCGTTGCCTCAAGGTCGTCTCCCGGGACATCCCCGGGATCGGGGCCATTCACAATTATCTGCGGTGCTGGTCCGCTGATCGCAAAGACGTTCCGGAAGTCAGTAATGTCCTGCGCGATGATGTCGGAGCGTCCCACCACACCGATCGAAATGCCACTGCCGGTAATGGGAGTTGTAGCTGTATAAAGCGGCGCGACGTTATAAATTGTCGCGAAATCTGCCGGAGCCAGGGCATGCAAACCGTTGCCGGCAGTAAATAGCGGAGGTTTGCCTGGCCGGAGTGTTGCCTCAAACCGTTCCTTCGCCAGCCGGTGCATCGCTTTCTTCACAAAGTTGTGCAGGGTGAAGACTCCCGCCACCACCGGTGTCAGCGCCGTCGGAATCTTGGGATCGCTGGCGTTGGCCCAATGCTGCTCGCCATTCACGACATACCTGTGAATGGTGGTGTGAAACGCCTGCTGGACCTGGCTCGCCGAGCCGGAAAACTCCAGCACCGTTCGGCCCTTCGTCGTTCCGACTTGAAATCCGTGCGACTGCAGCCATGCCGTAATCTTCTGCAGATCGTCGTCAGCCGGTCCGAATTGTTTGCCGAATTGGTCCGGAGTCAGCCACTTGTGGTAATTGGACGAGCCCTTGTCCTGCTGATTGTCGAGCAGGCTGCGGAGCGAGGCTTCCTGCTGGGGGCTACGCTTGAGCACCAGCAGCATGCGCTCCATGGGCAAGGTCGCGGGCGCCGTGCCGATATCGAATACGGGTCGTGCCAGGGGATGCGTGTTGCCTTTCAACGTCGTAAGTTGCGATTCGTCGATGGGCTGTGTGATCAGGGGACGCATGGCAACCGACGCCGGAGCCGCTTCCTGCGCCGAGCACAAAGTTGTGCTCGAGACGAAGCCGAGAAGAGCGGAGAGAAGAATCAGTTGAGAAGCAAGGTTCCGGACAGACGGCGAACGCAGGGATCGCATGGCAGACACACCTCCGGTTACAAAACATAAACTCCACGAAGTGCAATCGGCGCAGAGGTAGGAACGATTTCGGCCGACGGCTCTTAGCCCAGGCTGGCAGCCCGTGTGGACTCAACAAGCTACATCAACTTCCAAGGTTCTTTCAACGAATTTATTGTCAAAGTTTGTACTCGCCAGGACGCCTGATCTACTCACCGAACATCGGCACCTGCCGCTGATCCTGCGTCCCGCGCAGCTTTCGGCGCGATGCCCCGATCACCGCCAACACGGTCAGCGACTCCAGTGCGGTGCGCGGAACGAAAATCCGCTGCGTGTTGGAACGCTGGTCCGGAGGATTGACCAGAAATCCCTCGGGCGTCGTCTGCATTAGATCGGCGGGCATCAGACCTTCCAGCACTTCGCTGTCTTTGAATCGAAGGCGCACCCACAGTCCTTCCGACCGGGGACGGGAGGTGAAAGTCTTGCGTACCAGCGATTCCGAGTCTCCGAACTCCCGCACGAAATACACGCCTTTGATCTCGCGAAGATCAATCGCGATCACCGTGCCCGCCGTGTTCAGCAGTTCCAGTTTGCCCTCATGGATAAACTGTGCCGAGGTCACATAGCCGGAAACAGAGTCCCGGTCCATCTTGCGGACAATGACTTTCTTGTGCGTTGAAGGCATGAGGCCGCGTTCACAGCGCCAGAGCGGTTTCGTTCCCAGACGACTTCTGAGCTTAAATTCTGTATCGAGGGTGGGCGATCTTCACCCGCCCCAAGGCTAGCTCGGGATTTTCGCGAGCCGCGCGAGGCGTCGCCCGTTTTCGCGACGCAATCCTCGCGCCCGTGGCTCGCTTTCTTACTCCCCGAATGCCTTGATTCTCGCACTTTTCCAACGGAAACTCGCAGAATCCGCCTTGGCAGTAGCCAAACCGTAAACGTTGTGTTATTTTCTTTAACTTGCCGCATAGTTTCAAATGTGACTAAGTGCTTTCTACTAAGGCACTTGCACCTTGAGTTTCAGGAAGGTGAGAGGGAAGTCCAGCGGCCTGTGGAAATCTTGTGGGAAAGTCGATACGTACAGCCGGTTCGGTCTTTGGTGGCAGTAGGCACGATTGCAGCGAAACGCCGGCCTGAAGGCCGCTTGAAAGCGAATGGCTGATTACATTTACACGATGGAACTCCGGCTGACGCCGGATCAGCTTAAGGGCGTCGGGCTGGTGCAAGAAGTCGCGCGAGCTGCCGGTCTCAATCTCTACCTCACCGGCGGCGCCATTCGGGACATCATCAGCGGCTTCGCCATCCGCGATCTCGATTTCACCATCCAGGGCAATCCCCTCAAGCTGCAAAAGGATCTGGAAAAAGCCGGGGCCCGGATCACCGCGGTAGAAGAAGACATACGCACCATCTTCATCGCGCTGCCCGGCAATGCGCGCGCCGAGATCAGCATGGCGCGCACCGAGCATCACGAGAAAACCGGCAAGCCACCGGTAGTGATGCCGGCAACGATTCACGAAGATCTGCGGCGGCGCGACTTCACTGTCAACGCCATGGCGCTTTCGCTCAACGAAGGATCGCGCGGTCTTTTGCTGGATCCCTTCAATGGCGTTGCGGACATTGAGACGAAACTGATCCGCATCCTGCAGAACTATTCGTTTCTGGAGGATCCTTCGCGGCTGATCCGGGCGACACGCTTTGCGGCGCGCTTTCACTGGCCGCTCGAAGAGCGGACGCAGGCCCGCTACGACGCCGCCAAGGAAGGGAAGTACATCGACCACATCCTGCGCAGCTCGATTGGCCACGAAATCGCCGCGCTGGCACACGAAGACGATCCGCTGCACGTGGTAAAGATGCTGGAGAAGGAAGGCTGGCTGGAGGTTTTGCACGATCACTGGACCTCTGCGAAAGTCGACGCCAACGGCCTCACGGCGCTGATGAAGACACGCCAGCAGATGGTCGATCTTGGCTACACTCCTGACGCGGGGCCGGCGGTCATGTATTTCCTCACGTCGCGGCTTTCCGACAAGGATACTTCCGATCTGCAACGCATGATCCCGCGCAAGGATCTGGTCGAAGCCTGGCGCGATATCGAAAACCACTCAAAGGAACTTGCCAAGCGCCTGATGGGCAAGGAAGCGGCAACACCCTCGCGCACCTGGCAACTGCTCACCAGCGCGCGTCCAGAGATGATCTTGTTCCTCGCCGTGACCGCGAAGCAGCAGTCGGTCGAGCAGAAGATCAAGAACTATCTGACCAAATGGCGACAGGTGCAGCAGAAGATTCCGTTGCCGGAGATGACCGAGTTGCTGATCACGCCGCAACTGCCGGAGTATCCGAAGATCGCGCAAGACGTCTTCATGCTGCTTCTGGATGGCAAGCTGCGATCGCGCACGGAAACGCTGAAGTTCCTGAAACCGTTTGCGCCACCGCCACCGCCGCCACCGCCTCCGCCAAGGCGTGGAAGAGGAGCCAAGGCCGCCGTCGAAGCTCCGGCTGCTGCGCCTGCAAAAGGCGCGAAGAAAGAGGCGGGTAAGAAAGAGAAAGCGGCAGCCGCGCCGGTTCCGGCGGCACCGGCAAAGCCCGCGCCGAAAGTTCCGGAAAAGCCCAGACCTGCCGCCGCTCAGCCCAAGCCGGTGACAAAGAAGGCGCCCCCGCCTTCAAAAGCGAGCGGAAAAAAAGCTAAGAAGAAAAAATAGGAAGAGCTCAGCTCGGGCAGGGATTCAAACTAAGCCGATAAGTCTTCGTCAGTCTCTGTCGCCACTCCACTTCGGCTCGGCATCGCCACGATCAAGGCACCAGATTCTGACTGAGAGGCGGCGGGCTTTTCGCCGCTCGCGGAGCCTTCCGATCCTGATCCAAGCAACTCTTGAACGGCAGCAACGATCATCGCGCTGTTGGACTTGGGAACAACCTTTCGCGCGCCCGCCTTCAAGGCCTTCTTGACGACGAGGGGAGAGAAATAAAGCGTGTGGACCAAAATGGGGGCATCGGGCAATATCTTTTTGAGCAGAGCCACAGCCGTGAAGCCGTCCATTACGGGCATGGCCAAGTCGAGGATCACGAGATCGGGACGTGCTGCTTGCGCCTGGGCGATTGCTTCCTCGCCATCCGTGGCTTCAATGACTTCCCACGGCCCGGCGTTCTCCAGGACGTTGCGCAGCGCAATCCGCACCAGCGGATGATCATCCGCGACCAGGATTCGAGCTCTCACTCATTCTCCCCGCAGTTTTGGAAGGTCGAAGTGGCAGGCTACGTCCTTCGCCTTTGTTTGACGCACTACAAATCTACGCATGCCGGCCCTAGGTCGAACATACGGCGGAGACCCTAGCACCTAAAGGAGCCGACTGGACAAGGTGAGGAATCTGAGAGAGCTACGCGCACTGCGGCTTCGGCATCTTACTCGTTGGTAGCACAATACTTATCGCCCATGAAGGCCACTCTGCGAAAAAGAAAGACGAGGACGAATCGCATGGCATCGATAATGATTCACCCCCTGCAGCGAGGAGAGCGGACCAATCCGCAGGGCCAGCCGGTAGCGAACGAGATTCTCCTCTACATTCCCGACGAAGAATTCGCCCTGCTTCGCCCGCTTCTCTTCTTTGTGGATTTACCTCAGCGCCTCACCTTGCATGAGGCCAACCGCAAGCTCGAGTCTGCTTGCTTCCTCAATTCGGGGATGATCTCTCTGGTAGTCAGCACGCGAAAGGGAGAAAGCGTGGAGGTCGGCGTCGTCGGCAAGGAAGGCTTTACACCCGTGCAGATCGCAGCCGGCCTGAGGAGAAATCCTCATCAAGCAGTAGTGCAGGTAGCGGGCGAGGGATTCAAGGTTGATCTGGAGAGGCTGCGCAGGCTTCTTCCGAAGACGCCTGTTCTGCAGATCATGTTAACTCGCTATGCGGCCGTGCATGGCTTGCAAGTGGCGCAAACCGCCGGCTGCAACCGTCTCCACGATTTGGAACAGCGGCTGTCGCGGTGGCTGCTCCTCACCCAGGATCGTGTCGGCTCGGGCCTGCTTCGCATCACGCACGACTTCCTGGCGATGATGCTCGGAACCGACCGCCCCAGCGTCACCTTGGCCGCCGGAGGTCTGCAGCGCAAGCGCATCATCGAATACACCCATGGCGCTGTCAAAATCCTAAACCGCAAGAAACTCGAAACTACCGCCTGTGAGTGTTACGGTGTCATCCAGCAGTTCAACGGCGAGATGGCTTTGCGGTGAGGGCAAGTTTGTATGTGGGGACAGCCGCCCTCAGCGGTCCGGTCGTGCGAGGGCATAGGACGCCACAATCAGCCTGCTGCTAGAGTCTACTGAAAGGGAGATAAAGTCCCCCGGCACGCCCGTGCCATGCCCGTAAAGCCCTTGTAGATGTTACTCTTTATGCGCGCCCCACTCTGGGCGGAGGCGGTTTTAATGCGCAGGCAAAAAGGCTTTTCCCTGATCGAACTTCTCATCGTCGTTGCCATCATTCTTATCATTGCGGCGATTGCAATTCCCAACCTCCTGCGTGCCCGCATGGCTGCCAACGAGTCCTCGGCGGTAGCGTCCATCCGCACGATCAATACAGCAGAGATTACGTACCAGTCGACCTATCCCACGGTTGGATACGCGGCCGCTCTCACCAACCTGGGCGGCCTAGCGCCATGCACCCCGACCTCGACCAATGCATGCCTGATCGATAGCGTGCTTGCGGCCGGCACCAAGAGCGGCTACAACTTCACAGCAGTCGGGTCAGGCGGGCCGCCAGCCACTCAATACTTCGCGACGGGCGTGCCCGTCACCATCAACCAGACCGGCATCCGCAGCTTCTGCTCGTTCGAAGACGCCGTCATCCGGGTGCAGCCCACCGGCGGCGGGATCGCCAGTGAAGCCGCCTGTCAAGCACTGCTGCCGTTGAATCAATAAAGCGCGATTTGACTGCAGGGAACGGAGAACCGCTCCGCGCATGTTCCTCGTTCCAGTTTCCTTGTTGAGTTTGTCAGTTCTGCCGTGGGAATCCGCAAGAGCAGACCTTTCTTGTAGTCGGTAATCCAGATCGAGCCAAAGCCGACGCGGAGGGAATCCCCTCCAATATTGTTTTTTTTATTCATTTACGCTCCACCGCGATCCTGAATCCAAGTCGGCGCTAGAAATGTAACCCTACCTCTGCAGTCAGCGCTCGCGGTGTCACGTAATGCGTGCCGCTGAAGGTCGAAAGAAAGTTATACAGAGCGTATTTGTTCGTGATGTTGATCGCTGTCAGTTGCAGGCTGACTTTGTACTTGTCCCCATGGAACACGTTGTCATGCCCGATCGCGATGTCGAAGAGACTCCGAGGCTTGATCCGTGGAGGATTCTTGTCGTCGTTCTCCGTATTCGGCTTCGGAACCTGCAGAAGCGTCGACCCGAACTGCGACACGGGACAAACCAGTGACGGACTGCCGGGAGCACCGGGAACTCCGATCTGCATGGTTGGGGTAGCACGTTGCGATCCGCAGAACAACCCGGATTGGAATTCCTGGTCGGCCGTCAGGGGAACTCCGAACGAGTCAGCCAGCGCGATTGCCGGCGCTCCGGTTGAATCCGTGCTCGTTTGGGCGCAGTTGCCACCGTAGCAGGGAGTCTGTCCTGCCACCAGTCCGCTGTCGTACCGCCAGTTGAAACCGAGCCACGGCCCTGTTTTCCACGGCTGATACTGGATGTGTGTGGTCAAATTGAACTTCTCGTCGTGATCAATCCGAAACGGTGTGGATCCTGACGCAAATACTGTTGACGGAACCGCGCCCGCCCCACCGATCTGCGGTGTGAAGAAACGCGCTGCCACGCTGGAGAAAACGGCCAGGGCCGAGAATCCATGAAGGTTTGGCACGCTCACACGGCCCGCATACCCCGGAATTTTCGACCGGTCCCACTCCACCGGAAATGTAATCGGAGTATTCCCCAGAATGCTGAAGTCATACCCGTTGTGCGTGTATTTCCAGATGTACTCACCGGAAAACACCAGATACCGCCCGAATGCCTGCTGGATGCCAGCGTGGAACTCGTTGCGCCAGCCGGGGGCGAGAGGAGTTGGCTGACCCTGTTCGAAGCAGCCGAGCAGAGGATTCAACACGCTGCTGTTGCATCCCACGCTCGAGAGCACCAGGTTTTCGTTGAACGGCGTTTCCAGCACTCGCGCATAGGAAACGCGCAGCACGGTGTTGGTCTTCTTGACGTTGTAGGCCACGCCCAGACGGGGTTCCAACTCCTTATGAGTTGTCAGCCCATTGTAGAAATCGCTCCGCAGGCCGAGGTTTAAAGACCAGCTACCTTTCGTAATGTTGTCCCGAACATAGAGAGCTAGTTCCTTCACGTCGGTGTGACCATTGAAGGTGAACAATCCTCCGCCTCGGGTCAGGTCGTATGGCGGCAGGACAGCACAGGGATCGGGTGGAGGATTTCCGTTTGGACAGCCTAATGAAGGAAGAAGGGTCGGATCGACGATTCCAAGCTGATCGCTTTCGTTCAAAAACGTTTGCTGATAAACCGCTCCCACCTTCAGGTTATGAACTCCCTTGACGTAGGAGATATCCGATCGCAACCCTGCGTTGGTGAGAGTGCGATCTTGCCCCACTGTTTCCCGCTGCAGGTTCGTCGGACCAAGATCGGCGAAGGGATTGCCACTGGGGTAGTAGTTGAAGTGGTCTCGCCGCACAAACGCGCCAACCGTAATCACAGAAGTGGAACTGATCAGCCGTGTCCACGATGGCGCAATGTTAAAGGTTTGAATCTGCGAGCGCTGATCGGAAGGACCGACAACGTTCCCTCGCGGATCGACACCGCCGGTGTTGACCACCACCCCGTTCCACGGCGTGGCATTTTGCGCGTCGTATGTATTTGGCGTTTGGAACCAGGAGCGTGTGTAGCCAAAGTTGAGGTGGATCGAATCCGCCGTCGAGAGCTGGTAATCGACGCGATCGAACAGGTTTTCCTCATTCCCTTTGTCGTGCATCACCACAAATTCCGGCGGATCAAGAAAGCGTCCGCTGTTCAGTCCATTGGCGGAAATGAAGTTTCCCCAGTTCTTGCCGCCGTAAGCAAGATTGAAGCCCATGTTAGCTGTTCCAAACGATCCGTACGAAGCGCTCACTGCTCCATGCGGCGTCGTTACCCCTTGTCCGGATTGCGTGGTCACATTGATGACGATGCTGGTCTTGTCACCGTATTCCGCCGGGGGCGCTCCCGAAATGACTTCCATGGACTGAATTGCGTCGAGCGGAATCTGGTTGGAGAACACTTTGCTCTGCTGGTCCGTAATTGGCTGCCCATCCACCGAAAATGAGTTCTCCGCGTGGTCGCCCAGGCCGTGAAACAGACCGTTTGAATCGGCCGAGATTCCAGGGGTCGCTAGAGTCACCAACGAACTCACCGACGAAGATTGGCTCTCCAGAGGAAACTTGTCGAACAGGTTTCTGTCCACGTCGGTGTGGAAAGTGGAATCATTCTCGATCAAGTCTCCGCCTTCGGCTTCCACGGTAACGGCCGTGCTCGAACCTGCAACCTGTAACTTGGCCGAAACTGTCACCGGGACCGAGGAGCGCGGTTCGACATCTTGAGAGTAAACAGCAAATCCCGGAGCGAGGATGGTCAGATGGTAAGGGTTGAAGGGAATATTCGTGAACCCGAATCTCCCCGAGCTGTCGGTAGTGGTGGAGCGGTCCAATCCGCTAACTGGGTTGCGAATCTCGACTTTTGCATTTGGAACCACGGCACCCGTAGCGTCGAGTACCGTACCATCCACAGACCCGGAATTACCGACCGATTGTGCGGCTGCGAAGCTTATGGCGAAACATAGCGCGATCGCGAGTAGTGCAACGCGCCATTGAGATGAGGTAGTAAGCATGAGTCCTCCTGAGATCAATAGGGAACGCCGGCCTCGAAAGAATGAAAGCCGGTCCAGCTATAAATGGGGGTCCCTAGAGGAGGACAGGAGGGCCGCGAATTTCCAGTTCAGAAAAGGAAACCCGCGCTTGCGCCACGGTCTCTTTGTCTTGGCACAGGCCAACAGCGGCAAAAAGCGGAGACCGGGAACTAGCTGTTGCTGCAGGACTTGCGGTATGGGCGACTGCGCAGATGGAGCAGGAAACAGCTTCCGTCTGGCTGGGATGGTGGTGAGTAGACTCCGCCGCCGCTGTCCACAATAACAGCGACAGACACAGCCAAGCCGACCATCTCCCCCAGACACGCATGATTCCCGCTTCGGGATTAGACTCATTCGAGCTTACAACGGTTACCCGAAATATGACAATATGCGGCACGTTACTATAGGTAAGGCGGGTGATCTCGACATGAACCCGCCCCAGCACTATTCACCTTCAGCGAGGCTAAGCAATGGCAGAACCGACCTACGACGAACTCAAAGCTAAATTGGCTCAGTTAGAAAAAGAAGTCGAAACCAAAAAGCGCAGCGGGGACCTGATCTTTAAAGTAGGAGAAAAAGGTGGAGTAAGCGTTTACGGCTTAGGCCGATTTCCGGTCACCCTTTACTACGAGCAATGGAATCGCCTGCTTGGCGCCGCCAACGACATCAAGAGCTTCATGGAAGAAAATAAGTCGAAGCTCAAGCTCAAAGATCAAGGCTGATCAATCCTCTGACAAGGAATCAAAGGGGGGCCCGCACCGCTGAGGTCGCAGACTTCGAGGCAAACGTCAACGACAGCGGGCGCCACGCCTTTCCGCCGGGTTCACAATAAGCTGGTTTCCAGACGCTGGGTGATCCGCAGTTTTGGCTACCTGATTTTCACAACCGCGCTACCAGCCCACAACGCTACGACGATAATTAAGATTACGAATAAACCACTCATGACCACGATTGTAAGGAATTCCTTCTTCCACAGACAAACACCGGGAGGTCTACGACTAGTCCTTACATGGTGGTAGACCCGGGACTTAGTGTCCGCAACACCCCGAAGTGCCCTGATGGATACCAAGAATTGGGACCCCGACCGCAGCTTTCGGTTTATAATCGAAAAACTGTGCCTAAATATTCTATTGTGGTCCCCCTGCACAATGAGCAGGAGAACGTGACCGACCTCTATGACCGTTTGAAGGCCGTCATGGAAGGTCACGGAGAGAGTTTCGAAATCGTTCTGGTAGACGACGGTTCCAGCGACCACACCTTTTCCATGCTGCGCGAGATCGCGGCCGTTGACAGCCGCGTGACCGTGGTCAAGCTGCGCCGCAACTTCGGCCAGACCGCCGGCCTGGCTGCGGGTTTCGATCATGCTCGCGGCGAATACATCATCGCCATGGATGGCGATCTGCAGCACGATCCCGCCGACATCCCGATGTTTCTGGAAAAGATTGCCGCTGGTTACGACATCGTCAGTGGATGGCGCAAGGTGCGCGTCGATAATTTCTGGATGCGCCGTATTCCTTCGCGCATCGCCAATTGGACTATGGCCAAAATCAGCGGCGTCGACATCCACGACTTTGGCACGACTTTCAAAGCTTATCGCCGCGACATTCTTGAGCAGGTTCCGCTCTATGGCGAACTGCACCGCTTTATTCCGGCGCTAGCGTCATGGCATGGGGCCTCGATCTGCGAAGTGCCGATCCGCAACGTAAACCGCGAGCGCGGCGTTTCTCATTACGGCATCACCCGCACCTTCCGCGTGTTCTTTGATCTGCTGACCATCCGGTTCCTGCTGCGCTATCTTTCGCGCCCACTGCATTTCTTTGGCAGCTTCGGGATGATGAGCATCCTCGCCGGGAGCGGGATAGTCCTTTGGCTCGGTGTGGAAAAATTCCTCCGCCACGTTCCGGTCATGGCCTCACACGGCCCACTGATGATGGCCGCAATGGGACTTTTGCTCGGTGGGCTCAACCTGCTCGCGATCGGCCTTCTTGGCGAAATGCAGGTCCGTCACTACCACGAGCCCAGCCGCCGCGCTCCGTATTCGGTCGACCGCGTTCTGCGCGCCCAAAACGAAGAGCACAGCGTCTCAGAATAGCCCCATCACCACCTAACCCTTTTTTTTCTCGGAATCCCATGGCCTTGGAGCAGTGGACATCCGGCGGTGACTACGACCGATGGATGGGCCGCTGGAGCCGCCTCCTCGCCCATGAGTTCTTGCATTGGCTGAACCTTCCCCCGGGTCTGCGTTGGATCGACATCTGCTGTGGCAGCGGCGTCCTTAGTGAAGTAATCGCTGAGTTTAACTCGCCGGCTTCCGTCGCAGGCGTAGATATATCCCGGGAACAGATCGATTTTGCGCGCCGGCATCGCGTTCGGAATAACATCACGTTCGAGACTGCAGATGCGATGGCGCTGCACTTCGCCCCTGCCAGCTTCGACGTTGCCGTGTGCGGTCTCGGACTGAACTATCTTCCTGATCCGAGGAAGGGACTGGAGCAGTTCACGACCATCATCAAGCCCGGAGGCACAGTAGCGATCTACGTTTGGGACTATGAACGTGGCGCCAGGTTCCTGCGTGAGTTCTGGAATGCCGCTGTAGCCGTCGACCCCGATGCCACGGCTTTCGATCAGGCGCGCCGTTTCCCCCTGTGTACGCCTGACGGCCTCCGTACCCTCTTTGCGCAAACGAATCTGACCGACTTCGCGATCGATGCCCTCAACATCGTCACCGGTTTCTCGAACTTCGATGACTACTGGGAGCCGTTGCTCAGCGGCCAGGGTTCGGCGCCAAACTATCTCGCCAGATGCGACTCGCACACAATTGGAAGCATTCGAGAACGCTTAAGCGCAACCTTGCCCGTCAACGCATCAGGAACGATTGAATTACCGGCCCGAGCGTGGGCAGTTCGCGCACGAAGTCCCGGTATCTGATTTTTCAATATGCGTTGAGTGTGACCTGATCCAGCCAGACGTGATACGGTTGCACATGCCGTAACAGGCTCCGAAAAGCCTATATTCTCCAGCCTTTCCCGCTCAAAGAGTTGCCCGATTTGTACGGCGTTTTGACCGAAAAAGTGGGGCGAACCGCGCAGAGATTACGGTCCATTCCGTATCCTCGGGCGGTGATTCTATCGCCTAGCGGTATAATGTGCAGTTTCTGTTGTGAGGGGTGCCCGCCATGGAAAGAGCCGTCCAACACGAGTTGCAACTCGCCGGCCGGATGTCGCGGTTGGGTACGGAAACTGCCTTCGAGGTTCTAAACCGAGCCCGCGCCCTGGAGCGCCAGGGCAAGAAGATTATCCATCTGGAGATCGGAGAACCGGACTTTGACACGCCATCCAATGTTGTCGAAGCCGGTGTTGACGCGCTCCGGCATGGCTGGACCCACTACGGTCCCTCGGCAGGCCTTCCTGACCTGCGCCAGGCGATCGCGGATTATGTGAGCCGCACGCGCGCAATTAAAGTGACGAGCGATGAAGTCGTAGTTGTTCCCGGCGGTAAGCCGATTATCTTCTTCACAATCCTTTCCTTGATTGATGAGGGAGATGAAGTGATCTATCCCAACCCCGGTTTTCCGATTTACGAGTCCATGATCCAATACGTCGGCGGACATGCCCTGCCGATTCAATTGCGCGAAGAGCGTGATTTCTCGCTCGACGTGGACGAGTTGGCGTCCCTGATCAGCAATCGGACCAAGTTGATCATTTTGAACTCGCCGCAGAACCCCACCGGTGGCATCCTCGAACGTCG
>Ga0307474_10001174_pt1 | contig 19095 bp, 17 predicted proteins | sample atmos_gasesECM1C_2_FD_203312 | JGI IMG/M metagenome (GOLD analysis project Ga0307474, IMG submission 203312) | Hardwood forest soil microbial communities from Morgan-Monroe State Forest, Indiana, United States - atmos_gasesECM1C_05 | ecosystem: Environmental > Terrestrial > Soil > Temperate... | reverse complement strand
TCCTGCGCAGAGTTCCTCCTGTCAGAATGACTTCCAAGGGCGTGCCGGCAAGTTCCGCGGCGATATTCACTGCGTTGGTGATGATCGTCAGGTTTTTATGCTGGCGCAGCGCTCTGGCGATGGCAGTGGTGGTGGTACCGGAGTCAAGAATCACGACCTGCCCTTCTTCCACCATCTTCGCCGCCGCGGCCGCAATCTGAAACTTCTCTTTGCGATGCAGCTTCTCTTTTTCTCGCAGCGTGGGATCTTCCAGCGCTCCCTCGCGAGCTGGCAGAGCGCCACCATGGGTGCGATGAATTTTTCCTGTGGAGTGCAGAACCTCAAGGTCCTTGCGAATGGTCACTTGCGATGTTCCAAAGCGTTTCGCAAGTTCAGGCACCAGTACGCGGCCTTCCCGCCCCAGGGCTTCCAGAATCTCTCTTCGCCGTTCTTCAATCAACATGGGATTCGTCCACGAAGTGTCCTCTCGATTTTATGCTTGACTTCTTCGGATAACGCAAGTAAATGTTTAGATGCGTAATAAAACGAAAGTCATTCCGAAACCAGCTTTTAGCACACAAAGATCGGCATTGTTTTTTGGTGCCGAATGTTGACTGCCCAGAGCGTTACGAGGTAACGGCGACGTGAATGCTCTTGCCAAAATTCTTGACCTTTCGCAAGAACGTAAAATCGAACGCGGCCTTCTATACACGCCAGCGGAAATTGCACAGCAGCCTGACACCTGGGAATCTACCTTTTCCCTGTTTAAGAAACATCGCGCAGCGCTCGCCGACTTTCTCAAGAACGTCGGGTTGGACATTGACAGCCGACCGCGACCGACGATTTTTCTTGTCGGTGCCGGTACTTCCGACTATGTCGGCAGATGTCTGGTGCAGTTGCTTCGCCGGCTCTGGAACTGCGAAGTGGCTGTTGTTCCCAGCACCAGCCTCCTGACGCACGCGGACCAGTGGCTGATTCCAGGGCAACGCTATCTCTGGATTTCCTTTTCCCGGTCTGGCGATAGCCCGGAGAGTGTTTCCGTCGTAGAAAAAGCTCTGGAGCGTCACCCGGACATCCATCACATTATCGTGTCGTGTAATGCGCAAGGACGCGTGGTTCGTTGCGTGGCAGGTCAGCGGCAAGCGTTCACCGTCGTCTTGGATGAAGCGGTAAACGATCGCGGTCTGGCTATGACAAGTTCGTTCTCAAACATGGTCGTCTTTGGTCAGTGCATGGCTCACATACATGAACTCGCGCAATATGAAGGTACACTCCGCCGGCTCGTAGAAGCCGGAAGGAGTTTCCTGCCGCGCGCCGCCGCCGCCGCGGCGGCTCTTGCGCCGGAGCCCTATGAACGAGTTTGCTTTCTTGGATCCGGAGCGTTGGAGGGCGCTGCGGTCGAATCCGCTTTAAAAGTATTGGAACTGACCGCCGGCAGAGTGCTGTCGATGTCGGCATCACCTTTGGGACTGCGGCACGGTCCAATGGCAGCGCTCGATAAGACAACATTGCTCGTCGCTTTTCTATCGACCGACGACGGTGTTGTCCCTTATGAGAGAGATCTGTTGCAGGAATTGATGAGGAAGCAAGTGGTGAAAACTCAGATCGTAGTGGGCGGGCATCACGAACTGTCGTCAGATGGTTTTGCCGAGCAATACATTTCGCCCGACGTTCGAACGGCGGTGCCGGATGATTGTCGCCCACCGGTCGACATCTTATTCGGTCAGTTGCTTGGACTGTTTTTTTCCTTGCGCTGCAATTTGTTGCCGGACCGGCCCAGTCCTAATGGAGTCATCAGCCGTGTCGTTGAAAATGTGAGGATCTATGCCTAGCCTTCGCTATTTCGCCTGGGCTCTTGCTATGGTTCAGGTCACGCGATTCGGTTCATCATACCGCCTTTTGGGAATGCAAAACAATCACAAACGAACAAGAACATTGACAAACGAGCATGATGTAGCTAGATTCGCGCAATCAAAACGTCCATCGTCAACACTTGCCGTTTGATCGGTTTTCTAGGAGATGGTGACCATGAAAAGACCGTACCGAAACCTGTTGTCCCGGAATTGGACAGTATGTCTCCTTGTCGGACTCATCTTGGCTGTTGGTTCGACGATGCCGGTCTGGGCACAGTTCACAACCGCGCGTCTCAGTGGGTTTGTCACTGATCCATCAGATGCGGTTGTACCGGGGGCGACCGTCACGGTCCAAGATTTCGAGACTGGCTATACTCTCGCCACGAAGAGCACACTTGCCGGGCAGTACCTTTTCCCCAGCCTCCCCGTTGGCACCTACCAACTCACAGTTTCAATGGAGGGCTACACGAAGTATGTTCAAAAAGGGATTGTGCTGTCTGTCGATCAGTCGGCCACACAAAACATCCAACTGCAGGTGGGCATGGTCGCCCAAGAGGTGGTGGTGAGCGCGAATTCTTCGATGGTAACCACTGACTCTCCGACTGTCGGTCAGTTGATCGACGAAAAAGAAATCACGGAACTACCCTTGAACGGCCGCTACGTACAGGAACTTGTCTTTCTTGCGCCGGGAACCACGAACGTAACCGCCAATTATTGCGCTGCGAATTGCGAAGGCGGCGTGTTTCCCAGCGAACAATATGCCAAGGTGAACGGCGGGGGAGCCAACGGCGTCAATTACCTTTTAGATGGTGTCGATGCGAACGACACATACATCAACGCGAACGTGCCATTCCCCAATCCTGACGCCCTCCAGGAATTCAATCTGGTTACAGGCAATATGAGCGCCGCGTACGGAAACGCGATCGGCGGCGTGGTCAATGTGGTCACAAAATCTGGAACGGACGAGATTCACGGCGACGTCTTTGAGTTCTTTCAGAATTCTGCTCTAAATGCCAGCAATTATTTCTCCGGAGGACTTGTCAATCCACTGAAACAGAATCAATTCGGTGGCAGCGTTGGCGGACCTATCATCAAAAACCGTTTATTTTATTTCGGTAGCTACCAGGGAACGCGCTTCCGCACTGCCCAAAACGGCCAGATTGCTTCCGTTCCGAATGCAAACGAACGCACCGGAGATTTTAGCGACCTATGCACAGGTGCCGGGGGGACCTTCGATAACACGGGAGCGTGCACGGGAGGCGCAGGAACTATTCAGCTAGTGAATCCATCTACGGGCGCTAATTATCCGAACAATCAGATTCCCGTAAGCCCCGTTGCCACCTACTTTCTAAACCACATTCCCCTCCCAAATGGATCCAATGACCAGCTTAACTTTAACGGCGGGCCCGATATTCAGGACACGAATGAATTTCTAGCGAAGATGGACTTCAATATTGGAAAGCATCATCTAAGCAGCCACTACTTTCAGATGAACTACACTGACCCGGTTTTTGTTCCTCCTTCCACGAACCTTCTGGACTTGCGCGGCGACGCGGAACACTTAGTTCTGAAGAACATCAGTGTTATCGATACCTACAGCATTTCTCATACCTTTCTATTGAGCAGTTACTTTGGTTATAACAGCGTAAATGGCACGACGCTTTCCTCGGCTCCTTTCAGTTTCGCGGATGCTGGATCGAGTATTGCTGTGCCGCAAAACCGCGGAGGGGGAAACGGACCCGTATTAAATTTGACTGTAGGCGGTGACATTTTTCTTCCAGGAACGCCCTACGGTGTCTGGAATCGGGGAGATCAATCGCTGCGTGAAATAGCAACCTGGGTGAAAGGGAAGCATGAAGTGCAATTCGGCGGCGAGATTGTGCGGATCCGCCTGCCGATGGGAAATCAGTACCAGGAGAGCGGAGTTTTCGACTTTGAGAATCTGACCGGCAGTCCTCTGGCCGATTTCGAACTGGGAGCTGTCACCGGGTTCACACAGGGTGGGGGCCTGTACTTAAATTTCACTGGTTACCGCGAAAGCCTGTTTGTGCAGGACAGCTGGAAGGCCACTGAGCGGCTGTTGTTAACCGCCGGTTTGCGCTGGGATCCCTTCTTCCCGTACACCGATAGCTTAGGGCGAGTCGCTTGTTTTGTTCCCGGTGCACAATCTCAGCGCTTTCCGAATGCTCCGGTCGGCATGCTTTTCGGCGGGAGCCATCACGATCCGGGATGCCCGGCCTCTTCCATATATAACAATCCGAAAAACTTTGGACCACGTGTGGGCTTTGCCTATCGGGTGACAAAAAATGGAAGCACAAGTATTCGAGGCGGAGCCGGCTATTACTACGAAGCCCCGAACACAGTTGCCTTCGAGGACGTAGTGGGTGTTCCTCCGTTCGCTCCCATTGTTAATTTTGGATCGAGCGCCGCCTCTCCTTGTACAATCACTCCAACTAACCCTTGCCCGCCAGTTAGCCCGTGGGTGGATGTCGCCGATCCGTACGGATCCTCAGGAACCACAAATTTGTTCCCTGGACAGTTCGGTCCGATTAATCCAGCGCCCGCCACAGCGATCTTTCCCACTTCTGGCATCTCTTTCAGTCAAATCTTCGACCGTCACTTCCGCTTGCCCATGGTTCTGGCATGGAATCTGACCGCGGAACAGGGATTTAAACACGACTGGATGTTGCGTGTCGCGTACGTCGGCAATAGCGGACATCATCTTAGCGGAACGGGAGACCAGGAAAGCGGATTGCTGCAATTGAATCCCAATATAAACGGCCAGCCGACCTATCCCAACTACGGGTCCATCGGTTCCATTAATTCCGGGGTTGACAGTAACTACAACGCCGCCCAGATAACCCTGACGAAGCGCATGACTCATGGTTTTTCTTTTCTGACAAACTTTACATGGTCGAAGGAACTCGATGATTTCGCGCCTGCGAGCGGATCGCCCTACTTGACCAATAGCTGCAGTTGCGGCCGTTGGTTCGATTACGGGCCCTCTGATGACGATCTATCGAAGACTTTTAAAATGAACGGCGAATATCTGGTTCCGCACGTAGGCTTGCCCAGCGTACTCGGAAAGATTGTGAATGGCTGGGAACTTTCCGGCACCGTTAGCTGGCAGACGGGATTCCCGTTCTCCATCTTTAGTGGTGGCGACTATTCCAATAGCGGCATGTTGGGGGATCGCGCCGACCTTGCCGTATCCAGCGTTCAGCAAGCCATCCTGGGTGGCGGTCGTTCCCACGCTGCGGAAGTGGCGGAATGGTTTAATACGAACGCGTTTGTCATAAACGCACCGGGGACCTTCGGCGACACCAGAAAAAATATCCTTCGCGGGCCGAGATTCTTCCAGACCGACCTGGCGGTGGCGAAGAATGCCAAAATCACCGAGCGACTCGCGCTTGAATTTCGGGCCGAGTTCTTCAATGCGTTCAATAACGTCAATTTCGGCAGGCCCGACGGTAACCTCGCCGACGCTGGCACGACTTACGGAGAGATTACCGGAATGGCCGGTGGATCGTCCTCCAATACTTACGGCACAGCCCAGCCCAGAGTCATTCAGTTCGCGGTGAAAATGGCATTTTGATGAGAACTGTCGCACGAACCATCGTGCAAGCCGTCGTGGGAATCTCGATCGTGCTGTTCTGCGCGGCTCAAACGCCAAATCCCGAGGCTACTGCGGCGAAACCTGTCGATTGGGAATCTGTCCCTCACGGGTTCGCTGTACTCCATCCCATTGATGTTCACGTCCATGTCTTTAAGACCGATCCCGCATTTCAGAAGATGCTCGAACGGCTGAACCTGAAACTGCTGAACATTCTGGTAATGGACGACACCCTGCCTTATCGAAAGCAATTGCAACCGCAGATCGATGACGCACTGGCGCTAGTTCGGTCGAGCCATGGCCACGTTGCGTTGTGTACGACATTCGACCCGTACACTTTTGATAGTGCATCATTCGATGCCGATACGGTTAAGCAGATCGATCACGACTTCGAACAGGGCGCCGTAGCTGTGAAAATCTGGAAGAACATCGGGATGGAGATTAAGGACAGTGCAGGGCAGCATGTGATGGCGGACGACCCGAAGTTCGAGCCAATTTACAAAGACATTGCCGGCCACGGAAAAACACTGATGACGCACCAGGCTGAGCCTGATGTGGCCTGGGGACCGCCGGATCCCTCCGATCCTTCTTGGTCCTACTACAAGGAGAATCCGCAGTGGTACGTGGCGAACCAGTCCAGCTTCCCATCGAAGCGGAGGATACTCGAAGCGCGAGATCATGTGCTCGCTGAAAATCCACACTTGCGGATGGTGGGGGTTCATTTGGGGAGTATGGAGCGGGATCTCGGCAATATTGGCAGCCACCTCGACAAGTATCCAAATTTCGCCGTCGACACCGCGGCGCGAATGGAATACCTCATGTTGATGCCTCCCGAAAAAGTGCGCACGTTTTTGATTAAATATCAGGATCGCGTGCTCTACGGCACGGATCTCGATTTGCTGCCGCAAGACAAATTCCCGGAGGCGTTGAAAGAGTGGCAGTCTGTCTACTCGCGAGACTGGAGATTCCTGGCAACCGACGAGAATTTTAGAGTGGAGGGCCGGCAGGTGCGTGGACTGAAGCTTCCGCAACCGGTCCTGCAGAAGATTTTTCATGACAACGCCATTCGCTGGATTCCGGGCTTGGCTGACCGGTGATGAGCAGCCTTCGAAAACAATAAGCAAGAACCAACAACCTGCGCGACGCCTGGACCGTGAAAGAACACGTTCTGCGCTCTGAAACTTTTCAAATACGCGACAAAAATCGGGGTACGTTATTATTGTGATTAGAGTTAGGACGTGGGCGGTTAGCTCAGCTGGTTAGAGCGCCTGCCTTACAAGCAGGAGGTCGCAGGTTCGAGTCCTGCACTGCCCACCACGTTTCCTCAGAATCACTTCTAACCTCAGGGAGTCTTGCTTTACGACTTCGTAAAGTCCTGCCACGGCCTGCCGATACATCAAAAGTAGATTAAGAAGAGAAGTTCGAGCTTTGCTCCGAAGCACAGATTGACCACACTTTATGCCGATTCGTGCGCTTATCGTCGACGATTCTTCAGTCATGCGGAAGATAGTGGAGCGCTCCCTGCGCCAGGCCGGGATCGATCTCTCTGATGTATTCCAAGCCGGGAACGGGGCGGAGGCACTGGGCGTTCTCAAAGACAGCAAAGTCGACCTGATCCTGTGTGACATCAACATGCCGGTAATGGACGGGCTGGAATTCATTAAGCAGCTCCCCAGCGTCGAGAATGCCAAGAACGTCCCCGTGGTCATGATTACAACGGAGGGCAGCGAGTCGCACGTCGTGCAGGCCTTGTCTTGCGGTGCGCGTGGATACATACGAAAGCCTTTTACCCCGGAGCAGGTGAAGGAACACGTGGTCCCCGTACTGGCGGGTAAATCGTGAAATCCGTGAGTGAATTGCTTGCTGCCAACGGCAGCCACGAGAACTGGATTCCGCTGCTCGACATGGCAGCGCGGGAGGTTTTCGATCTTATGCTCAGTTGCGAGTTGACCGTGCCTTCGATCCTGGACGATACCACTCTGGACGTTACATCCATGGTCGGACTGGCGGGGCAACTCTGTGGCGTCTTGAGTGTGCGGTGTAGCGGGAAAGCGGCCGCGTTGATGGCTACAAAAATGTTGGGCGTCGATCTTGACAAGGTTGGCGCTGAGTTTTCCGACGCGCTCGGCGAGGTCTGTAATATGGTGGCCGGCAATTTCAAGAACAAGATTGCAGGCCTTGCGGAAGGCTGTATGCTTTCCCCACCGACTGTGATCACGGGCAGCAACTACGATCTCCATCTTATGGCAGACTCTCCTGCGATCGAAGTGCGATTATTGTTTGAAGGTTTGCCCATTCTCATTTCTCTGCAGCTACATGGCTAAGAGTCTTCGTGATTCGACAATCAAATCATTAGAGTAAATAGACGATCTGCACGGCGTTGAAATCGCACATCTCAGTATCACGTCAGCGCCGGTGCGGAACCCAACACGGCTGATACCAACTCGTGAATTTCCTGAACCTCCTCATCGAGTTCAAAGGTGAACTTTACCAAGTCAACATCCCCGAGATCTTTCTATTCCTTAGAGAGAATAATCCAGGCTGGGTCCAATACCAGGTCAATTGTTTTTCGGATGTAGCTTGCGGATCGCAGCCAAAGTTCCCAGCCCGCTCATGACTGGCATTTCGATGTCGAGTGTGATCAAGTCAGGCTTAAAGGCAAAGGAGCGGAATACAAATGCCCGTATGTCTCATCGGCACAGATGGCGCAGACTTTAGCCGGACAAGCCCTCGATTAGCGGGCAGTCAAAGGCGCCTCGACTGAGGTCTCCGCCTCAATCCGTTCACTCTGATAGGCTAATCTTCTTCGGCACCAGGGCCGATGGAAAGGGAGTGACCACTCCGTCCTCTGCTCTCAGCTCCGGCGAAGGAAAACCTGCGCCAAAACAAGGCATGCGGTTTGTCGCTCGTCAGACCATTCTGACCGCTGACGAAAAAGTCTTTGGCTACGAATTGTTGTTTCGCGATGGCCTCGAGAATATCTTCAGCGCACCCGACGCGGATTCCGCTTCCCGCAGCACCTTAAATACTTCCATGTTGATCGGCCTGGACACTCTCTGTGACGGGCGACGGGCTTTCATCAATTGCACTCGCGACATCCTGCTCAAGGAGTACATCACGCTGCTGCCTTCGGCTCAGGTTGTAATCGAGGTTCTGGAAACGGTCCCGGCCGACGACCTGGTGATAGCCGCCTGCCAACGGATGAAGCAAGCCGGATACATGATTGCACTGGATGACTTTGCTGTGAACGACACGCGCGAAGCCTTGACCGAACTGGCCGACATCATCAAAGTGGACTTGCGCGCCACCTCCGCCGCTGACGCTGCTGCCATGGTTAAGAAATATGGGCCCTGGCGTTGCCGCATGCTGGCGGAAAAAGTTGAAACCCGGGAAGAATTCATTACCGCCAAAGCAGCCGGCTTTTTATATTTCCAGGGATATTTTTTTCGCCGGCCGGAAATACTTTCGACTCACGAGATTCCCGCCAACCAGCTCACCTATGTGCGAATGCTGGCCGCGGTTTCGCAGCGCGAGCTGGACGTGCGGGAGATTGAAAATCTGATGAAGGGCGAGGCTTCTCTGTGCTACCGCTTGCTGCGTTACTTGAACTCCGCAGCCTTCGCATTCGCCTCCGAGATTCACTCCGTGCGGCATGCGCTGTCCATTCTAGGGGAGCGCGAAGTTCGCCGCTGGATTCGCCTGGTTGCCACGCTTGGAGCCGGCCAAGGGAAGTCAAGCGACCTCGTGCTCACTGCACTGGTTCGCGCCCGCTTCTGCGAACTTCTCTCGCCCAAAATTCAGGGCGGAGACTCTGACCTGTTCCTTATGGGTATGCTTTCGCTCATGGATGCGATCCTCGAGATACCCATGCGCCAGGTGCTCGACAATGTCCCGATTGATATGGAAAGCAAAGCGGCTCTGCTCGGCAACGCAAGTTCGCTGCGGCCGTTCTATCAACTGATGCTCGCGCAAGAATCCGGAGAGTGGACAGCCGTGACTGAACTCAGCCGCCAGCTTCATCTAAATGAAACTGAAGTTGCGGATGTCTACTGGGCCGCAATGCAATGGGCTCGGCAGGTAAGCGGGGGAGTCTAGAACGTCCCCACGGTGGAACAAAAAGTTGCTTTGGAAGCTAACGCGATACCCGGTTTCCCTGGACGGGCAGGGTGATTTGAGCTATCGTCCCGCAGTTGCTTCCGTGACCTCCGACATCTGACAAGGCTTTCGATGTCCAGCACGTGCATGAGCCAGTCATTCAGCTTGTGAACCCCAATGAGCCTGTAGTCGCCAAGATTTCTTCTCCTAGGGCCGCTTCAACTCAATCGTTGAATGAAACAATTCCTTCGGCACTTCGAGCTTTCAAGTTGCGGCACGCATCATCGCATGACGGATTAGTGTGAAATGCCTGATCCAGTGCGCCGCCCCTGCAACTCTCCATGTGAAGAACCGACAAAGTCTCGGACCAATGCGGCTATCTCATCAGCAGCCGTGTCCAGTGCGAAATGACCACCATCGACAATATGGACTTCAGCATTGGGCACATCTCGCCGGTAGGATTCCGGCTCCGAGGAGTCAAACGATGCCTCATACTTGCCCCAAATCACCAGCAGGCGCGGCTGCTTCTCACGCATCCAAGCTTGCCACCTGGGATAGTTGTCGACGTTGGTGCGGTAATCGTAGAAGAGGTCACTCTGAATTTCGATCTGGCCAGACTGGTTGAGAAAAGCAAATTCATCCGTCCACAGATCGGGGTCGTAGCGCTCCACATTAGAATCGCTTCCGACATGGCGCGTGCGCGTCGTCTGCAACGACAGCAGGTTGGTACGAAGCACGCTTTCGTTGGCGGCGCGGTCGGCCCAAAAAGCTCGCCGCGTCTTCCAGTTCGCCCCCAAGCCTTCGTTGTGTGCCACGGCGTCCTGCACGATTAAAGACTCGATCCGCTCCGGATGAGCCAATGCCATCCGAAAGCCCACAGGGCCGCCGTAATCCTGCATATAAAGCGTGTAGCGCGAGAGCCCAAGAGCTTCGGTGAAGTGATTCATGGTTTCGGCGATGTGATCGAAGGTGTACGCGAATTTTCTCGGGTCTGGCCAGTCGCTGTGTCCGAAGCCTGGGTAATCGGGCGCGACTAGGTGATAGCGATCGGAAAGCCGAGAGAACAGGGGCTCGAACATCCGAGATGAGGAAGGAAGCCCGTGCAACAGCAAAAGCGTGGGCGCGTCTTTCGGCCCAGCTTCTCTGTAAAAGATGGAGAGTCCATCTACCTGTAGCGTGCGATAAAAAGTCGCGTGTTTCACGGGATGTTCCTTTCCCTCGGCGTGGGCCGGCAGTTGAAATATGGCGAGCATCATAGAGACCACCAGCACTATAGGTACAACTTTGTCGGTGATATCTGACATTTATATTCTCTTTCTCTCCTTATTTAAGAAGTTGCTTTTCACGCTGGGCTGCGCTCCACTGAATGATGGGCCCCGCGATTTCAGAAACCTCCTCGACCAATGAGGTCAAGAAAGCCGCTACGTCGGTGCAAGTGGAAAGATTGGCGCTTTGCCCGGCCCACATAGGCACAAGATCTGCCCGGCCCGCAGCCTCTGCTGCGATTGCGAGGTTTCTGACGAGTTCCCGTTGTAGTGGATACGGCAAGATCTCGGTTCCGTCCCGGTTCAAGTTCTCCATCACGCGGTTGCGGATTCCCCGCGCGAGTCTTCCCGTGAACCCTTTTGTCAAGGCAGTGTGTCCAGCATTGCGTCGCAGCAAAGTTTCGCGATGAAGGCGGCTGGCGCCAGATTCTTCGCACGCCAGGAATACCGTTCCCATTTGAACGGCGTCTGCGCCGAGAGCCAGGGCGGCGATTACGCCTCGTGCATCTCCTATTCCGCCCGCGGCAATCACTGGCACATCAACGATGTCGACCACCTGTGGGACTAGCGACAGAGTGCCGGTGAGCGAATCCTCCGCCGGCCGGAGAAATGAGCCGCGATGCCCCCCTGCTTCGAAGCCAGAAGCAGCAATTGCATTCACGCCGGCTTCCTGAAGTGCTGCTGCCTCATCGGGCGTTGTCGCTACGCCTATGGTGACGATGCCTTTCGCCCGGCACTCCTCCAGGATTTCTCTTGGCGGAATTCCGAAGATGAAGCTGAATGCCGGCACGTTCGCGTCCAGAAGCACGCGGGCCTGATCTTCAAATCGCTTCGGAGAATACGGCTTGTACGTTGGCCGGGGCGCCCCCAAGGCAGCAAGATCAGCGACTAGCGGAGCCAGGCTCCGGTTGAATCCGTTTTCATCCACTGTTCGCGCACCTTCATCCTCCATTGATACCCACAAGTTCATCGCGAACGGCTTCGATGTAAGAGAGCGAATCTCCGCGATCACGTCCTTGATAGCGTCGGGCGCCAAGCTGTGTGCCCCAAACGATCCGAGCCCGCCAAAGTTCGACACTGCGGCTGTCAGTCTTTGCGATGACAATCCGCCAAGCGGACCTTAAATGATGGCATATTCGATTCCGAGCTTGGAGGTGAGCCGGTTCTGGTTCCAGGAAGCAGGCATGATCATTCCTTGTAATGAAGGCATTGCACTGAACGCTTAGCTAGCCTCGATGCGCTGGAATCTGACATTCCCTGATTTTGGTTTGATCGCTCTAAGCGACTCGCTTCTTCTTCGCGTCGAGTGCCGGAAGAAGAAGTTTCAGAAGCGCTTCATCAGAGAACGGGTTCTGACCTGAGATCAGCTCGCGGTCTTGAAGCACGTAGCTCTGCCATGGAGCGACCACACTTACGTTACCGCCCGCCGCACGCAAGGCGAAGTCCGGGTAGAAGAGAACCTTACCACCAATCTCAAGCGGCTCCCGCTGCTGCTCTTCGGCTGCCGAAAAGATGGTCATCTTATATCCAGAATATATCCAACCCTGAGCCTTTGCCCCCGCTCCAGCGGCATCGCCCGCCTTCAGCGCGGCAACCACCTCCGTCGAATTCGGAAGAGCCGAGAGTAGTGAAATCGGGCCATGGCAGAGCACTGCCGTAGGCTTGGATGTTTTATGAAAGTGTCTCATCACGGTGCCAGCGTCGGGATCATCGAGCAGGTCCATCATCGGGCCGTGGCCGCCGGGGACGAAAACAGCGTCATATTGGTCCAGGCCCGATGCGACGACATCCGCGATACGGGCTGGATCTCTGAGCCCCTTCAGGCCGTCGCGGAATAACATGTAGTCCTGAAGCTTGGCCGCGTCCCCGCCGAAGAAATCGGCGACCTCTGAATGCACATCCACTTGGGGCGCGTTGCCTTTGGGGTTGGCGAAAGTGATTTCGTAGCCCTCCTTCATCAGGGCGCGAACCGGAACCGTCAGTTCGTTGAGGTAGTAGCCTGCGCCGGTATAAACCTTGCCATCTTTCAAGGGCAAACCGCGACCGCTCGATACCAGTACCAAGACTTTTCCTTTAGTTGTCATTGTTGTTCTCCTTTTTAAAATCGAATTCTTTCCTGAATATGAGCTAGGTGTTCCTCCAAAGTGCGCAAGGACGGGACAGCGCGGTTCATGTGAGTTATGCCCCGGGGAATCCGAACATCAACCACGACTGATTGGCTACCCAATCCGAGTACAGCACCGTCATCTGATCGAACAGGTCCTGGTCGGACTTCGCGGTTTTCTGCAGCCGATCGAAGTCCTCGAGGTAACGCTTGGTGTCGTGGATCGTCGAGGGAGAGTCGGGCGCGCCAGGCTTCTTGTGACCGGCGACAACCATCGTCGGATTCAGCGCTGCTAACCCGTCCAGCGCCGCAATCCAATTCTTTCGGCTCTCGGGGGTAGTGTCGCCGACATAGATGCGGCATTGGTTGTACACAACATCGCCAGCGACGATCAGGCCGATCGATGGAACGTAGAGAGACGTCGAATCAGGACTATCGGTGCGGCCCTCCTCGATAATGCGCAATTCGTGGCCCTCGAGAGTAAACGTGTCGGGCTCATAGGGCTCGGGTGAAACCAACTTGGTGGCGACCTGCCCAGGAAACATACGGCGGGCCAACCGCTCCACAGCGGGGGTGAAAGACATCTGCATGGCCTTTACCGTCTTGGGTGTTGCTATCGCTCGAGCGCCGGGGAAACGGTCGAGCAGAATGCTAAGCCCGTAGAAGTGGTCGAAGTGGGCGTGCGTTATATAGATGGTCTCCAGGTTGCGGTTGTGCAGAGCAACCCAGTCCGCAAGAGCCTTGGCCTCAGCCACCGTCCCCATTGCGTCCACCAGCACCGCGTCGTACTCGCCGAAGATTAAAGTCGACGTGATGGGGTCAAAGCCGAGCGCTTCGCCGAAGGGCTTTGGCCGCTCGCCGACCATAGTCTTTCCCGGGGCGGTAAAAACGTTCAGGCTGAGCGTAGTCCCTTTCAGTGCCTTTGTGCCATCCATTCGTAGTCCTTTCGATGTCAGAGCCAGTGACTGTTCGAGGCAAAAATTCGCAGAAGCGCCACGGCGAGCGCAGAGTCGGCGTCCCATCCCGCCAGAGTGTTAGCCGTAGGTGACGGTAGTGCTCTGTCCGACCTCGATAATGTAGCCGTCAGGATCGCGGATGTAGCAGCGAATCTCGCCGTACTTGGGAATCGGCTCCGTGATGAACTCGGCTCCTCGGCTCTTCCACAGTTCGTAGCATGCGTGAATATCCGCAACGCGGAAATTCATAAAGCTATTGATGTGATTCGGGTCAGGGACACTGAGCGTTACCGTCGGCTTATCCGGGGTCGGCCCGCCCCCAACGTTCAGAATCATCCAGATATTCGCAAGCTGAAGGTACGGAGGCGCGTTGCCGTCACCCATGGTCAGAATGCGAGCGCCAAAGACCTTTTCGTAGTAGCGAGCCGATCGCTCGACGTCGGCGACGGTGAGAAAATGCGCGATGCTGATCCCTTCTTTCGGGGGCATCTCATACCTCTTCTGGTCGATTTGTACGGCGTTCATTGGATGGCTCCTTTCGATACAGTGCTCATTTACAAATACGGTGTTCGAACTCGCTCCCTGGCACGCAACTTGGCCCAGATATTATCCGAGCCGGGATCAAGGCGCTGATGGCGCGCGGGCCTCCACAAGCCGGGGGGTGTCGAAAATCGCAGGTGCGTTCATCTGTGTGAATTTGTTAGGGGCGCTCATAGTTGCCATGGGATTTTAGTCCACGACCACTGAGCAGAAGAAAATGGGTCGCGAAATTGGACGATGGTGTCGCCAATTGTCTTACTCCATTCACTCTGGTTTAATTGTAGCCGTTTCGAGATGCATCTTGATCGGGCTTGCAAAACTCTCTTGTGAAGGGAAATACAAATGTCCGAATTTGTGACGAAATCTGTGGCGCAAGAACAACAAGAACAGAGGATAGAAGCACGCACAGCCGTGAAACGTATCGGCGGTTTCACCATCGTTGCGACAGCCGTGGCCGTGCTCGCCGTCCTCGGTGTCGCGGCCCTTTTCGCGCAGAGCCAAGACAAGGACAAGTACTCGCTGGTATCGCCGGGCGGAATTGCGTTCTCCGACTTTAGGGGATATGAGGACTGGGCTGACGTCTCCTCCGCCCGAACCACCGAAATACTCAAGGTGATCGTCGGGAATCCCACGATGATCAAGGCGTATAAAGCCGGCATCCCCACTAACGGCCAGCCTTTCCCGGATGGGTCTATGATCGTCAAGCTCCAGTGGAAGTTGAAGAAGAGCACGGAGGCCCCTTTCGCCGTGGAAGTGCCAGACGTCTTTTCCCAGGCTTTCGTGATGGAAAAGGACAGCAAGAGATTTTCGAAAAGCGGCGGATGGGGATACGCGGTGTTCAACTACGACCCCGCATCCGATAAGTTCACGGCCGATGCCAAAAGCCCTTCAGACTGCGGATACGCGTGCCATACGCCAGTGAAGGCGAAGGACTACATCTTCCACCCGTACCAGAAGCGTTGAACCGCTGCGTGCTTCGAAAACAAGTGCCCCGGCGCGGCAGCCGATCCGTTCAGCGGACGAGTGTGTCTCTGCCTGCCGCTTAGGTGTAATGATCTCAGTCATACCAGCCATCTCAATCTCTCGTTGTCTCTTCGTATCTTCGTATGTGAGCGACTGCCCTCCTCAGGCTTCTCTCATCCAGCTATCTCGAAAATTATTTCCAACTCGACCGCCGTACCGAGTGGAAGGCTTGCTACGCCATACACTAGCCGGCAAGGGTTCTTGTCTTTGCCGAATACGTCTTGCAAAAGCTCTGAAGCGCCGTCGGCGACTTCAGGCTGATCGCGGACATCGCCCGAAGTGGCCACTGCCACCCCAAGCCGGACGATCCGCGTCACTTTATCGAGCGATCCCAGATGCTGCTTCGCGACGGCAAGGCCATTCAGCGCCGCCAGGCGAGCCGCCGCACTCCCCGCTTCCACATCGAGTTCCGCGCCAACGCGCCCAATGAATTTGGCTTCGTGGCCTACAGTGGGAAGCATTCCGGTGAGAAAGAGCAGGTTGCCCGTCTGCACCGCTTCTGTGTAGATGCCGAACGGCTCAGGCGGTGTGGGGAGCTCGATGCCAAATTCCTTCAACCGCTCCTCAGCGCTGGCAGGCCGAGAGCTTTCTCGATTTACCATTTGCCAGCGTGCGCGCCGCCATCCACGTGCAGAATTTCACCGGAGGTGAACGTGGCATCGGTCAGGAACAAAGCTGCATCGACGATTTCTTTGACCTCGCCGATTCTGCCAGCCGGGCTTAACCCTTTCAGAAAGTCATGCGTTTCCGGTTTATGCATGGGAGTATTGATTACTCCCGGCGCAATGGTGTTCACGCGAATACCTTCCTTCGCGTATTCAATGGCGAGGGCGCGTGTCACCGCATTCAACGCGCCCTTCAACATGATTTGAACGGCCGCCCCTACACCTGCGATGGGGTGGTCAACCAAGGTGGTTGAGATGTTGATGATGCTGCCGGATTTCTGTTTCGACATTTGCTTCACGGCGAGCTGTGACACGTAGAGAAAGCCTGCGAGTGTGGTGGAGACTAACGTGTCGAAGTCTTCGGCCGTATATTCGGTGAAGGCCTTAGGAATGAAAACACCCGCATTGTTGATCAGCACGTCGATCCTGCCAAACTTCGATACCGCAGCGTCCACGATTTGCGCGGCCGTGCTTCGATCACCGATGTCTCCATCGACCAGCGCAAGATTCGGAGACGTAGCGAATGGATTCGCTGTGGCAATGTTTCGCGAGTTTGCGACTACGCTGTAACCTCGTTTCAGGAATGCTTCGACGAGTCCCGCTCCGATCCCTCGTGACGCGCCAGTAACAATTGCTGTTTTCGCCGCATTTGCCATTTGTAAGCTCCCTTTAACGTACTGCCCCTCGGACTCCTGGTTTCTTGACGGAACCGACCTCTGCGCACAACTGTGAGTAAACAGCACATCGGAAGCGGACTTGTGCAGATTTCTGCTCTGTTGGTCGGAATCCTGCTAGGTTCATGCTCCCGAGAGAGAACTCCAACGACTTAAGCCTGAGTCTGGGATTTGACTTGAGGGAAGTGAGGTCGAGGCTGTATGGCTTACAATTTCCGCGACCGCATCAGCTGTGACGCGCGTAGCCCCCATCTGTATTTCACAGGGATTGCTCCGTTACCTACTATCCGATGTAACTGCGCCTTGCGTTCGTTCGAGGTCGCTGAGCTTCCTCTGCTGCTCCGGGCTGAGAATTTTGTAAATGTCGGATTGCATGCGGGCGTTCGCGACGATCAGCCTTGCCAGCAGACTTGCTTCTGTATCGGCGAGAGCTTTGGCCTGCTTCTCATTTACGTGTTCACTGGCGATTGCAAGCACCTTCTCTCGTGCAGTTCGAAGCGCCGTCATCAAAGGCTCGAGACTATGTTGTTCCCGCATCATTACTTGCTGGATAGCTTTAACTTGGGAGGGCCTCAAGCTGAGATATGTAGTCAAAGAAGGATTGAGTTGAAGGGATGAGAACGGCAGCGCTACCACTACGACTTCGCTTTCTTGCGTTGAATCTGGTTTTGCTTCAACATCAGGAATTCTCGCCGAGTCCTGTTCTTCGATTCCACGCCACAGACTGAGCAGTTCAAACTGCATGTGGGTGACCTGATATTGCTCGGCACTCATTTCTCTTGCCTGCTCGCTGCTGACTTCGCCGCGCTTGACCGCATCGGCGATCGTGGCGAGTGTGGCAGAGAACTTCTGAGTGAGCGCGATCATTAACGAGTCATAATCCTGCAGCACTTGCTTCGGATCGTTCGGCACCGCGGCCGGACTTGGTGGCGCATCCTTGACTGCTGGGTCGTCAACCGTCGTGACGAGCAATTGACCCCTTCCGGTGTGAAGATTCCTCTCGCCCCCGTCGGCAGCCGCTAGCGCACCAGGCGCGACAGCAGCAGTCAACAGGAGGAACGAAAACAACAACTTCGTTTTCATTTCGAACTACCTTTCCCCGAACGCTCGATCAAAACCCGCTCCCAACGGAGCGGTACGCGACGATCAGGTGCTCAGACATTCGCCAACATTGCAACTATCCCCTGGAAGTGGACACATTGCGGTCGTGCTTCTTCGAGTTCACATCAGGGCGTAGCGTTCGTCCCACGACATTCCACAGTAGGGTCATGACCGTAACTACCGCCACAATCCACAGGTCGAGCCTTGTGCGCTCGATCGCGAACTCGATGAGCGCGGCAAAAAAGATTGAAAGAGACCCTATCCGTTTCATAACACACGTCCAGATTCACGACATCCGTCGTACGCAACCAGAATTCTCTTAAACATCTTTACCCTACCCTTATTGTTGCCAGCCTCCGCCAAGGGTCTGGTAAAGCTGCACGAGCGCCAAACGCTCGTTCAGTTGGGCTTGCACCAGGTTGAGTTCCGCTGAGAAGTAATTCGTCTCGCTGGTCAGCACCTGGAGATAACTGGCGCCGCCGTTCTTATAAAGCACCTCGGACAATTGGTCGGTCTGCTGTGCGGCCTGCGTGAGCAGTTCCTGTTGTTCGCGGAACTCGCGGTCTTTTTGAGAAGCGACGAGTGAATTGGAAACCTGTTCCAGGGCGTTCTCAACGGTTTGCTGATATGAGAGCACAGCATCTTGCCAGCTCGCGCGGGCGAGTCTAAGTTGAGACCGGAGTGCGCCTCCCTGGAAGACAGGCTGACTTACATTTAAGGCCGCGTACCAAGTCTCCGAGGGGGCTGTGATGAACCGATGCAAGGCGTTGCTCTCCAGCCCTCCCAGTCCGGTGAGCGACAGATTGGGAAAGAACGCGGCCTTTGCGACGCCGATTTGTGCGTTGGCAGCGACCATGATCTGCTCCGCTTGGCGGACGTCCGGCCGACGCTCCAGTAATTCCGATGGAAGGCCGGCCGGAACGCCTTGGGGGACGGGCTGTTCGGTAAGCGCTCGTCCGCGGGGAATGGATTGCGGATTTTCACCGAGCAGAACGCTGAGCACGTTTTCCTGTTGCTGAATTTGCCGCTCGAGATCGGGAATCGTCTCGGACGCGGTGTAGACGAGTTGCTCCGCTTGACTTACGTCCAGTCCGGAGTTCGAGCCATGGCTTTCAAGGAACTGAGTTAGCTTGAGGGACTCTTGCCGCGATGCCAAGGTGCGCTGCGAGATTTCGAGTTCGCTGTCGAGTGCTCGAAGTTGGAAATAAGCCGTCGCTACATTAGCGA
>Ga0307474_10001173_pt1 | contig 19096 bp, 18 predicted proteins | sample atmos_gasesECM1C_2_FD_203312 | JGI IMG/M metagenome (GOLD analysis project Ga0307474, IMG submission 203312) | Hardwood forest soil microbial communities from Morgan-Monroe State Forest, Indiana, United States - atmos_gasesECM1C_05 | ecosystem: Environmental > Terrestrial > Soil > Temperate... | reverse complement strand
TGATTCCGAAGTTCGCATCAGAGGTTGCCGCGAGAGCTTGCGAACTTTGGAATCGGAGCTCTAGTCTTCCCGCCGTAGAATGAACTGACAGGTACGCGCGGGGAGCAAGCTGATGGCCCGGTCCACCCAATCCCGTTCCGGTTCCACACGCACCGAGACCGATAGTTTCGGTCCGATCGAGGTTCCCGCCGATCGCTATTGGGGCGCACAGACCGAACGGTCACGGCAGAATTTTCGCATCGGCCAGGATCGCATGCCGATGGCGATCGTTCGCGCGCTCGGCATCGTCAAGCTCGCGGCGGCGCAAACCAATCGCGAACTCGGCCTCATCGACCACCGCCGCGCCGGCGCGATTGTCCGCGCCGCGCGCGAGGTGATCGACGGCAAGCTCGACGAGCATTTTCCCCTGGTGGTCTGGCAGACCGGCTCCGGCACCCAGACCAACATGAATCTCAACGAGGTGATCGCCAATCGCGCCAATGAAATGCTCGGCGGCAAGCTCGGCGCCAAGGCACCGGTTCATCCCAACGATCACGTCAACATGAGCCAGTCTTCCAACGACTCCTTCCCGACCGCGATGCACATCGCGGCGGCCACGGGCATGACGAATGACCTGCTTCCTGCGCTCGAGCGGCTTCATCTCGCGTTGCGCAGGAAGGAGAAGGAGTTCGGCCATATCGTCAAAATCGGCCGCACCCATACCCAGGATGCAACGCCGTTAACGCTCGGGCAGGAATTTTCCGGCTACGCCGCGCAGGTCGAAAGCGGGATAGCGCGATTGCGCGTGGCGATCAGGGACATGTATCCGCTGGCGCAAGGTGGGACCGCGGTCGGAACCGGACTTAATTCAAAGCCGAAATTCGCCAGGACATTCGCCAGGCACGTGGCCAGAATTACCAAGCTGCCCTTCACCAGCGCCGCCAACAAGTTCGAGGCGCTCGCATCCAATGACGCCTATGTGTTCGCGCACGGCGCCATCAACGCCATGGCCACCGGCCTGTTCAAGATCGCCAACGACATCCGCCTGCTTGGGTCGGGTCCGCGTTCGGGCCTTGGGGAACTGATTCTGCCGGAGAACGAGCCCGGTTCCTCGATCATGCCCGGCAAGGTCAATCCGACCCAGAGCGAGGCCGTCACCATGGTCTGCTGCCAGGTGTTCGGCAATCACGCGGCCATCACAGTTGGCGGAAGTCAGGGCCATTTCGAGTTGAACGTCTATAAACCCCTATTGGCATATTGTATGATGCATTCCATCCAACTGATGAGCGATGTCGCCCGTTCGTTTACGGAGCATTGCGTTGACGGAATACGAGCCGACGAAAAACGCATTCGCGAGCTCATGGAGCGTTCGCTGATGCTGGTGACGGCGCTCGCGCCTAAAATTGGCTACGACAATGCTGCAAAAGTGGCAAAATCGGCCCACGCCCGCGGCACGACCCTGAGAGAGGAGGCGGTTCGGCTGGGCTTTGTTTCCGCTGACGAATTCGACCGGCTGGTGAGGCCGGAAAAAATGACGCACCCCGGGTGAATAACGGTGAGCTTTGCGCCGAGAGCGCAGTCGGATAGAAAGTTGTCCATCATGTCGCCCAAAGAATCATGCTTAAGTGACTTCATCGGGGCGGCTACCCGTGGTAGAGCACGGGAATATTTTTAAGATCGAAGCACATTTTTTGATCTGTCAGGGATCACAATGGAGAATTTCTTAAATGAAGACCGAGCGGAATATCGCGATTCCTTCGCGATTGGATGCGGGTCGTGCAAATAGAACCCGCGCACGAATAGACTGCAGTATCTCCCAACCAAGCGGTTTGCATCGAATAGTCGCTGCCCGTCACGGCACCGACAGGCATCCGACTTGCCGACGAATCACATGATGGGGGTCGGCATGGGGGAATTGGTCAATTTCAGGCAATTCAAAAAGCGTACCCGGCGAGAGGAGGCGGAAAAACAGGCCGCTACCAATCGCGCGCGATTTGGCCGCACCAGGGCGGAGCGCCTCCTGGACGAGCGCAGCGCAAGCCGCGCCGACGAACTTTTGGATCAGCACCGCATCAATGGCGAGGACCCATCATGAAATCGCCAGTTGTGAAACGATCAATCGTGGTCGCCGGTCACAAGACCAGCGTCAGTCTCGAAGAGGCGTTCTGGAACGGCATGAAAGAGATTTCCGGGCGTCGGAACATGACCTTGTCCGAACTGGTGGGCGAGATCGATGGCAACCGCCAGCAAGGCAATCTGTCATCGGCGATTCGTCTGTTCGTGCTGGATCATTTCCGGGCGCAGGCCTGTGGCGAACCGGCTGCAGTCGATGCGAAGCCGCATGCCAGGGTGGCGGCCGGCTCTGATTAATCAGGGCCGGTTACGCCGTTCACGTGTCTTGATTCGTTTTCCCTGACGCGAGACGGCGGCGACATTCGCTCCGAACGCTTCGGCGTTCGGGCGCGACCGCTTGCGCCTCTTCACGTCATTCCGCTTTCAGGTTCGAGGCGTGGCATGCGTTGCAGCGCTGACGCAATTGCCCGATCAGGGAGCGGAACTCGTCCGGCCGTTTGGCGCGGCTGGCGTCCCACGCGATCTTCGAAGCCTCACCGGCGCGGCGGTAGAAGTCGGCGAAATTCGACCACAGATCCGGATTGGCAAACGTGTCGGTTGCGGGGTCGCGGTCCGCGCCCGGCTTCCATTGATTGGTGGCCGGCGGAAACAGATGCGGAAACGCCATCAGCATGGTCGAGATCGTTTCCGCGTGCTCCTGGGCGTCCGAAAGCACGAGCTTGCCTTCCGGCGCCAACATGGTCTCGATCTCGTCCATGTTCATGTCGATGGCGCCCATCAGGATCTTGCGCGCGAAGATGGTGTCCTTCGCTAAGGGCTGATCCTGTGCCGAGGCCGGCGCCGCAGCAAATGCGATCGCCAGCGCCGCCGCGGCGGCGAAGTTGCATGCTGATCTATGGATGAGAAAGCTCACGCCGATTATTCCAGTCCTGGCATTTCCTGCTCGCGGATATTGGCCTTGAACACCTCGCCGGTTGCAAGCACCGTGAGTTGCCTCATGAGGCCGCTCTTCTTGCCTTCCTCGCGCAGGGGATGAAACAGCACCTCGACCTGCTCGCCGGGTTTGATGGCATCGCGCCGCCATCCGCCGACCCGCACCAGGTTTCCCGGGCTTGTCGTCTCCATCAGCCACTCGGCCGGCGCTTCGCCCGCACTGGATGAGCCGTTGAGCGTCAAGGTGACGTGCGGGTTGACCCAGCGCAATTCCACCACGCTTCCCTTGACCGCCGCCGTCCTGGAGAAATCGAACATCGACGCCGAATGATGCGCGGCGACCTGGGTTATCCCTGCACCCAGCAGCGCCATCGCGGCGAGCGCGCCGATCGACTTCATCAATTGTCGCATGAAAGAGCTCCTGTTTGTTTTTGCCGCCTATTTTGTCGGAACCGCCGTCGTATGTCCCCACTCGGACTTTTCGACCGGCACGAAGATGTGGTCGCCTTCCGCATTCACCCGCTCCGCCAGATCGCCGGTGGCACAGACGCCTTCGACGATGTCGAACTTGCGCGCACGCTGGCGGAAGAAGATGCGCGTGGTCTTCCACGGCTTGGTCAGGATTTTGGGTGCGATGATCTCGAGGTCATCGTGCAGGATGTCCTTTTCCGCAAGATGAATGCGCTCGATGACGTGCATGTCGCCGTTGTTGGGCAGGCCGACCGCTTCGCTGATGGCGAGCGGCGCTTGCGGCAGGATATCCACGGTGTCGACGACAAGCGTGTCGCCTTCCCAGTGGCCGATCGAGTGGCCATGAAAGGTTGGGTCGGATGCCTCCGGGTGACCGCGGCCGTCGGTGTAGATGCGCCGAATGCGGTTGCCGTCGGATTCACCGAGCATGGTCACGCGCCCCGGTGTGAACAGGATTTCCATTGCGTTGTGGGTCACCAGCATCCAGGATGGATGTGCCTCGGGCAGGCAATTGGCGAAGATCAGGCGCGGCCGACCGGCCTTTTCCTCTGCGAACATCTGTTCGACTTTTTTGCCGGCAACTTCGTTCCACGGCGGCGGATTGCTTTTGACCTGGGCGTCCTGGTCGGTGATCTTCGGATTCCAGACGCCGCTCCAGTCCGGCAATTTGGCGATATCGGCCCAATCCTGAGCCGTCGGCGGCGGGTTGATGACGGTTGGCGTTTTCTTGGGCGCCTGCGCCGAAACCATCGGCGGCGCAACGAGCAAAGCGGCGAGACCGGCAAGGACGACGCAAAGTGGAGCGGGTTTCACGTGCATATCTCCGAACGGCAGGTTCTCAAACAAAAGCTAGCGGCGAGTCGATTCATTGTGAAGTCAGTGCATGGTGAAGCCGATCCCGCGCCCCATCGCGACCACGCCGATCCATAGCAAAAGCGAGATCGCAGCGGCGGTCCTGGCGGCGATTGGCGTGCGTCCATCCACCTTGTCCCAGCGCTGGATATCGCGAACGCCGATCAGATGAAACAAACCCATGTTGAGACCGGCGAGCGCAAGCAGCACGAGCTTTCCCTGAAACATGCGGTTGTGGGCATAGTGCACGGCGTCCGAGGAAAACAAGAGCGAGCCGGTGAGTGCGGCAACCGCAAATGCGCCCCAGGTGTAGGGGATCACGTCACGCATGACGCGGCGGACCGTGAGATCGAGCGAGGCAACGCCGAGCAGCCGGAGGTCGACGATGAAGATCGTCCCGACCACGAGCACGATCGCGAGCACGTGAACCGACTCGATCCACGGAAACAGGATTTCGTTTTCGCCGATCGCGCTTGCGACCTGCGTGTTCTGGAGCCAGTCCAGAGCGCGGTCAATCTCCAACGAAAAAATCCTCGTGGCTCATTGGGCTGATCCGGTTCCAGTTGTCAGGCGAAATAGGCGATCCAGCGGCCCGCAAAGATGATCGAAGACCAAAGCAAGATCGAGATGACGGCGATTGTCGCTGCGATTGCGCGCGGAGGGGTGCCTGGTTCGCCGAACCCGGCGTCGCGGCGCTGAAAAAACTGAAACAACCAGGTCACGAACAGCGCCGCGATCAACAGTCCCATCTTGAGCTGGAAGGCCGGGTTCTTCAGCGAACGCGCCGGTTCCGCGATGATCATGATGATGCCGGTGCCGAGCAGGACCAGCAACGGCCACCAGACCAGCGGCAGAAAACGCACCGTCACATTGTTCATCGGCCGGTTGGCCCAGAATACGCCGATCAAACGCAGATCGATCATCAGTGCCGAACTCGCCACCACCGCAATCGCGAGGATGTGAATCGTCTGCACGGTCGGCACCACCCAGCCGGCAGCCTGAATCGACTGGCTTAGCGCCGTGTGGTCGATCCAGCGGCAGATTTCATTAAGCGTCAAAGCCATGTCCGGACAGTCAGCAAAGTCATGTCAGCAAGTTCATCAATAGGCCGGCTTGCGAATGGGTTGGCACCGTACATCCGGCGCCACGAGGCGAGAAGGCCTGTTTTTCACATGGATGCATGTATCGGCTGGCAGATCTGTCTGCTTTTTGGTTTGAGCAGCGGGAATAAATCGAGCGGGACCGTGTACTCGCAAATCAAGCCTGTTTAACAGGCTCGATCCATTTCCGCCCTACGGCGTCCGGTGGATTACGGCGAGCGCGTTTGTGAATGTCAGAACCAAAGGGACCAGCAAATATATGATTCTGGTGCGGCTTTGATTCTGACGTTCCTTTGAAGGGGCCGCTGCGAAACTGAAAGGAACGTCAGAATCGTCACACTAGAGCTCCGATTCCGAAGTTCGCAAGCATTCGCAGCGACCACTGATGCGAACTTCGGAATCAAAGGAGCTCTAGCAACTTCCTGATTTGAGTAGCGGCTTTGAATTTGAAGTTCCTATCACGAACTTGCCGCGATACCGATAGGAACTTCAATTTCGTCGCACTAGACAGCGCCGAAGCCTACGGTCGCCTTTTCGTAGATGCCGTCGCCCATTTTGTCAGCTGCAAAAATGCCGTGCTTCTCGATCCACTCGAACGACTGCTCGTACATTTCCCGCGAGTATGGCTCGAACACGATCCGCTCGCCCGGACCCCAGCGCTGCGTTTCCATCGCCGCGTGGAAGCGGTCCGGAAATTCGTTCCTGTAGTAATGGGTATAGAGCTCCGGACGCAGATCGATGTCGCGCTGGGCGTTTTTTAGCGCGCGGAAATAACGCTTGATGTCCGCCGGGTCCGGATCGCCATTGATCATGGACGCGATCATGAACGTCGTGTCGATGATCTTCCGGTAGCCAAGCTGCTCGGCAAAATAATATGGGCCGTTGAAGAGTGCGGCTGCCTCGCTCTTATCTTCAAACAACAGCTCCATCCTTCTGAAAAGCATGCCGTCTTCGAACGTCAGATTGATCTGACCGGGCGAAAGGTATCGCTCGAGCGCCTGAATCGTCGAATAATGGCTGCCCGACTGGAAGCCGACGGAAATCGGAACGTTGGCGAGATCGGCGGGTCCGCGGATTTTCGAATCCGGCGCGACGAAAATCCCGGAAGGCGCGATCGAATAGACGTCGGCATAGAGCTTGGCGTGGCCGTTGGAGGCGGCAATGTTGACGGTCCAATGACAGGCGCAACTGACGTCGGCCTTGCGTCCCTTTTCGATGCTCTGGAACGCACCTTCGTTCACCTTGTTGTGATGCTGCCCTCCCGTCGAGCGGATCAGCTCGCGAAATTCGTAGTCGAGCCCTTCTGCGCGGAAGTAACCCTTCTCCTCGGCCACCCACTCCTGCAGGCGGAAATGCGGTTCGATCACAAATTTTGACATGTTTCCCTCTGTGGCCGGCCCAGAAGCCCCATCAGTCGATTTCTTTCTTTGACAGCCGGATAGCTAAGGGCCGTCGACGATCCATCAAACTTGCATCCGATGGATTTGGTCAAGCGCTTGCAAGCCCACGCCCTAATACGCCTGCTGCGGCGAACCGGACAGCGGCGGGGTGAGCACCAGCGGCGGTTTCGGCCTCGCCGGGCGCGCAACATTTGGCGCCGGCCGCACCTCGATCGGCGGCGGCAGCGGCGGAACCTGCTGGCTCACGACCGGGGCATCAGGCGGGTTGGCCGGGGAAGGATTCGCAACCGGAACGTTGGGAGCCGGCGCATTTGCGCCTTGCGGTGGCGCAGGCGGACGCGGCGGCGGTGGCGAGATCCTCGGCTTTGCGCCGATCGCCGGAGGCTGCATCGGGGCGCGCGGAATCGAAGCCGGCGCGGCCGATGCCGGCGCTTCTCCGCGCTCGATCGAATCGAGCCTCCTTGTTTCCCGGTCGATCGCTCTCACCGCCAGCCATGACGACAGGGCGGTGACGTCGACGCTGCGATTGAGTTCATCGGGGGAGCCTGCGGCAAACACGACTATTTCCGGGCGGCTCGTCGCCAGTTCGGCGGTTCCGGATGAAAAGACCGCGCGAATATCGGCCTGGTCGGCCGGAATATCGTAGCCGCCGGAAACGATGGCGTGGGCGATGTCGGAATTGAGCGTGGTGGCGGCGACGCGAAGCCGCCCGTCCCGGATCGCAAACGGAATTTGAGCGGATGCGACCAAGAGCGCACCGCCCGACAACGCCGGCTCCACGATCTTGCGCAGCCTCGCATCATCGGTCGCCTGTCCGGCGTCGCTGGCGTGGATCGCGAGTTCGAAAGCGCGCGGATCCAGTCCGGGGATGCGTGCGGACCCCAGCGTCAGGGTCCCGCTTCCCGACAGCGCGCCGATCAGGGCGGAGGCGCTGCGGCCCTGGCTCGACAGGGTCATCTGCAGCGAGGCGCGGCCTGCCGGCATCGTGAACGCGCGATAACGCAAGGCCGTCCCATCGGCGGCGTCGAGTTGAACGCGCCCATTGAGCGCAAGCCCGCCCGCACCCTGCCTGATGTCGAGCGTGCCGCTCGCCTCGCCGCCGCCGAGGCCGCCCTTGATGGCGTCGAACACCAGCGATTGGCCGTCGCCCTTCACGGTGCCGCTGAGAGGACGCAACTCGGTGCCGCCCGGAAGCAAGCCGCGCAGCGCCTGGAACACGATTTTGCCGCGCCAGCCTCTCAGAAGTCCGGCACCAAGCGGCTCGGCCGGGTCGCGTCCGGCGGCACCGATGGCGAGCGCGAAGGCCGGCGCAAGTTCGAGCGAATCCAACCCCAGTTCGCCCTCGACCTTGCGTTCAGCCTCGAACGTCACAGCCAGGTGGCCGCGCAGCCGCGAACCCGCCATCGTACCATCCAGATCTTCAAGGCTGAGCTTGCCGCCGGACAGCGACATCCGTGACGAAAGGCTGATGTTCTGCGCGAGCTTGTCGGAGCGTTTGAGCTCGAACAGCGGCGTGAGATTGAGGCTGCGCGCCTTCACGCTGACGCTGCCATTGGGCTGGGCCGCAAAGGGATCGGCGGTGCCTTGCGCCTCCGCATCGAGGCCTGCGGCGGAAAGATTGATTTTCAGCCGCAGCGGCGCGCCCCACACGCCGCTGAGCGATCCCTGGAATTGACCCGATCCGTCGCCTGCGGCGAGCGTGCCGTCTAATCCGAGCAAGGCAAGCAGCGGAGCGCCCTGCTCCGACGACAGTTTCGATTCCAGGCTGATTTCGCTGCGGCGCAGCTTTTCGAGATCGATCTCGCGCAGTGCTGCGGCCTCGGGCCTCGCGGTGATCGTGGCCGTCCCCCTGAACTGCGGCGCGTCGAGGTCGAGCGTGGCGCGCGTATCGACGTGGTCGGCGCGATCGGCATCCTTGTCGACGGCGAGCATCAGGTTGATGCGCGCCGGACCCGGGATTAACGCCATCGAATTGAGCCGCGCGGCAACCGACGGCGCCACCGGAGCGATGAGCCCCGCGAACTGGGGAAGCGAGGCCGCAATTGAATTCAGCGCGAGCTTTCCCGTCGCGTTGGCCCGATCGAACGCGCCGAAGGCATCGACCGTGACGCCACTGGCCACGCCGATCTTCAGTCGATCGAGCGCGACCGATTTCGGGGTATAGCCGAATTTCGCCAGCAATGGATTCAGTTCCCGGCCGGCCATGACGGCATGAGAGATGTCGAGCGAAACTTGCGCCCGCTCCGGCCATTCGCCCTGCGGGCCCAGAATCGCACGCGCGAAGGCGGACGCGGAATCGAGATCGAGGCGGTCGGCTTTCAGCTCCGCTTCGAGGAAGCCGGCGGCCTGGCCGTCATGCGAGACCGCGATCCGCCCTTCGACGGTGCCGCCGTCGATCTCGCACCTAATCGCATCGATCGCAAGGCGATCAACGCCGAGATCGACATTGCCGCCAAGCCGCAGCGGCTTCTGGCTGCGATAAGTCAATTCGTTGCGGCCTTGCAGCCACATCACCAGCGCATCGGGATCGGCTGAATCGATATTGAGCGCGCCCTTGAAATGGCCGGATGGGCCGGATTGCGCATTGGTCCCGCTCAGGGACAGATGGGTTGAGCCTGGCGCGCGAACATCGAGCCGGTCGATGGTCCAGGAGCGGGTGTCGGTCCTCACCTCGGCGGCAAAGTTCTGCAGCGGGCGTCCGCCCATCATAATCTGTTCGGCGCCAAGTTCGATCTGCGCGGGAAGCGGCAATTCCGGCGCGGCGGCGATCAACGCGCGCCAGGCGGGCAGAACGCGCACCGGCTCGGCGTTAACCTCCTTGGCCAGACTGTCCTTGGCCGTGCTGTCCTTGACATTTTCACTGGCGGCAAACCTGTCGGCATCGAGCTGACGCGCCGCGAGCGTGGCATGAAGCAGCGGCGAGGCGCCGAAGCGAACGTCGCCCTGCCCTGCAAACTTGAGCGCTCTGTCTTCGGCGCCGTAGTTCACCTCGATCTGCTCGAGCTTGGCCGCCGCATGATCGGTCTTGACCCTGGCCGCAATCCGCCACGGAGGCTGCGCCAGGCCGGTGCTGCCCTTCGGGGTCGGCCGGGGTGAGGCTGCAAGCGCGACCGAACCTTCGAAGCGCGGAGCGCGGGCATCGAAGTTCAGCACGCCGTCAAGTTCTACCGACAGCGGGCGCCGGCCGGGGTCGAGATTGAGGTGGATGCGGGTGCCGTTGCCGTCCGCGCTCTGTCCGGAAGAGACGCGAAACGGATAGCGGACGTCCTTGAGCACGAAACTGCCATCGCCGCGCACGGAGCCCGCCAGCGCGCGCACGTCGCCGGAAAAGACGATGTCGTTCAGCTCCAGCGTGCTGCGGCTCAACGCATCGTGCAGCGCGGCGCGGCCGGTCAGGTTCAAGCGGTCGATCGACAGCGTGCCCAGGCCGAACTTGCCGGTCGAAGCCGGCCAGTCGATCCGCCCCTGCGGGTCGAGCCCGAGATCAAGCGCCATGCCGTTGATGGTCAGTTCGGTAGCGCGCCATTCGCCGCGCATCAATGAGCCGAGGCTGAATTCGACGTCGAGCTTGTCGGCCCGGACCTTGCCGAGGTCGTTGGCGCCGCCGACCACCACCGAGCGTAGCCGCAGCGAGGGCGAGGGCAACAGGCGCGCATTGAGCTCGCCAGCGACGCGCACCGGAGCGCCGATCACCTGCGTCGCCTCAGCCTCGAATTGCGGCCGGAACTGATTCCAGTCGACGAAATACGGGCCGATCAGCGCGGCGACCAGCGCAATGATGAAGGCAATTGCCAGTCCGAGCAGCGTCGTCTGCACGGTTTCTCCTTATGCGCATGAGCCGGAAAAGCGAAAACCGGTTCTTCCGAAAGCATCATGCTCAAACAATCAGCTAAAGCGCGATCGCCATTCGAGTTTGGAGTATCGCGCTTTGAAGGCCTGTCGGCTGTCCGCCTGCGCGGCATGACGTGCCGCCTCTGCCCCGGTCTTGCGCCATCGCGCCCAGATCCGAAAGCAAAGCCCGCGCCGAAATCAGTGCCCCAGCAAGGACATATATAGAGAAAACTGTGGCGAAGTCACAGCAACCTCACGTGAGACTTTCGCCGTCACCAGCTTGCGGGCAGGTGCTTCAGTCCGCGCAGGACGAAGGTCGGCCGCCACTGTGGATTCTCCGCGTCGTCAAGTCGCAGCTCCGGCAGGCGCCGCAGCAGGGTCGAGATTGCGATTTCGGCCTCGATGCGCGCGAGCTGGGCGCCAAGACAGAAGTGAATGCCCCCGCCGAACGACAGCGGACGCACGTTCTGACGGGTGATGTCGAGCCGGTCCGGCCGGTCGGGATAGACCGCAGGATCCCGGTTGGCCGATCCCAACAGGCAAAGCACGGTTTCGCCCTTCGGGATTTTGCGGCCGCCGAGGCTGTCGATGTCCTCGAGCGCCACGCGGCCGGTCAGTTGGACTGAAGAATCGTAACGCAGAAACTCCTCGATCGCGCTGGTAATGAACGCGGGATTGGCCTTGAGAGCCGCGAGCTGATCCGGATTGCGGTGCAGTGCCAGGAGCCCGTTCCCGATCAGGTTGACGGTGGTCTCGTGGCCGGCGCCGAACAGGAGAATGATATTGGCGGTCAGTTCCTCATTGGAGAGCTTGCTGCCGTCCTCCTCGGCCTGCACCAATTGAGTGGTCAGGTCGTCTCCAGGATGCTTGCGGCGCAGCTCGAAGAGCTGCTGAAAATACATCTGCGCCATCAGGTTGCCGGCATTTCCTTGCGCGATTTCGGCAGGCGTCAGCGGCACCGGATCGAGGATACGGCCGCCATCCCGGGAGCCCGTGTAAAACGCCTCGCGATGCTCCTCGGGGATGCCGAGCATGTCGCAGATGATGGTCACCGGCAGGCGGAAGGCAAAATCCTCGATCAGGTCTATGTGCCCGCGCTCCGCCACGCGATCGATGGTCTGGTCGACGACCTCCTGGATACGCGGCCGCATGTCCTCGACCCGGCGCGCCGTGAAGGCCTGCACCACGAGGCCGCGCAGGCGGGTATGGTCGGGCGGGTCCTGCTGCAGCATCCAATGACTCATGCTGCGGAAGATCGGCTCCTCCATGATTTTCGATCCGTAGCGCCGCTTCGAGCGCTCGACGAAATCCTTGCCGAAGCGCTTGTCCCGCAACACGAGGCTAACCTCGGCATGCCGGCTCGCCAGATACATCCCATGCGGCGTGATATGCACGGGATCGGTGCGGCGCAGCCGCTCGTAATGCGGATAGGGATCGGCAATGAACTCCGGCGACAGCGGATCGAAAAGCGGCTCCGTCGTCGCGGCTGCCTGGGCATGCTCGCTCATGGTGCCCTCCTGCGGCACGTCCAATTAAGCACACATGCCGCCGGTCGCGGCAAGTTGATATATTGCCGACGGTCAGGTCGGTATCCGGTGCAACCGGCCCGCGACGGCGCGAATTTTTCCAGGCGCCGCCAGCCAGATCGCAAGTGCCGAGAGAGCGCTCACGCCGATCCCGATCAGGAATGCGAGCGTGTAGTTGCCCCGGAGATCGTGCAGGACGCCGGTGACCAGGGGACCTGCGGCTCCGCCAGCGAGGGCGGCAACCATGATGGTCCCGAAAATGCTGCCATAATGCTTGCCCTGGAAAATTTCGACCACCACGGCTCCCATGATCGAGGTCAGGCCGTAGCCGAGCGCGCCCTGCGACACCACCATGAGGTAGACCAGCGGCAGGCTTGGATATCGCGCCAGCGCGATCAGCGCCGCAAAACAGACAGCAAAACCCGCGCAGCTTGCCGACCAGATCCATTCGCGCCCCACGCGGTCGGAGATGTGCCCAAGCAGGATCTGGCCGGGAATGCCGAGCAGGCTAACAGCGCCGAGCGCCCAGACCGCGACGTTCGGACTGAATCCGACGTCGAGCAGGTATTTGGTCTGATGCACCTGCACCGCGTACCAGATATACAGGCCCCCCGCATAACCGATCGCGAGCCACCAGAAGCGCGCGGTGCGCAGCGCGCGGCTCAACGTCCAGTCGACGCCCGCCCAATCGCGATCGACGATGTTGGAGACCGGCGTCGCGGAGGCGTTCGAGGCCGCGGCGTCGCCGTCAGGCCGCAACCCAAGATCTTCCGGCCGTTTGCGTAACAACAGATTGATCGGTGCGAGCACCACGAGCACGAGAAGACCGATTGCCGTGCAGGCGGTCCGCCAGCCGGCTTGCTCAATCATCCATTGCGCCCAGGGCAACAGCGTCACCGAACCGATGCCGACGCCGGCAAAGGCGAATCCGATGGCAAGCCCGCGCCGCCGGATGAACCAATTGGGCAGGAACAGCGATTGTCCGGAATAGCCGAGGCAAATGCTCCCGGCACCGACCAGCACGCCAATGGTCAGATAGAGATGCCACGGCTGCGTCGTCAGTGGCGCGAGCAGAAGGCCGCCCGCCATCAGCGCAACCCCGAGTTCCATCACGCTGCGTGGACCCAGGCGGTCCATCAGACGTCCGATCAGCGGGCTGACGAAGGCCGATACCACGAAGCCGAACGAAAAGGCGCCGGCAGTGACGCCGCGCTCCCATCCGAACTCGTCGATGATCGGCGGGAAGAACAGCGAGAACGCGGTGCGTGCGTTGACGCCGATCGCCATGGTGATGAATGTCACTGCGATGATGATCCAGCCGTAGAAAAAGGGAAGCCGCATCGAGATCCTCAAATCATCGCGAAGGCGATTCGTCTATCGCGTCATAGCCGTCGTTCCAGGACGATGCGAAGCATCGAAACCGGAATCTCGAGATTCCCCGATGCGCAATTGCGCATCTGAGATGCGCAATTGCGCATCTGAGGTCTGGTGCTAACGCACCATCCCGGAATGACGCTGCGGCCGACGGCTTGGCGCAGGCCGGAGGAACCCTATATCGTCTGTACCGTCAAGCAAATGCGACGGCTGGTTCAACTACCGCGGAGGTAAAAGATGGCTTTAAGTCTCAAAGAGATGATGGAAGCGGCCAACGCGGTGGTGCCGAAGATCACGCCGACGAAGGCGCGCGAGATGATCGCCAGGGGCAACACGCTGATGGTCGACGTGCGCGACGCCTCGGAAGTCGAGAAGAGCGGCAAGGCAGCCGGCGCCGTACACGTCTCGCGCGGCATGCTGGAATTTCGCGCCGACCCGGAATCGCCCGCCCACGACAAGAATTTCACCAGGGACAAGAAGGTCATCCTCTACTGCGGCTCCGGCGGCCGCGCGGCGCTCGCGGGCAAGCTGCTCAAGGACATGGGCTACGGCGAAGTCTACAATGCAGGCAGCTTCAAGGATTGGGCCGAGAGCGGCGGCGCGGTCGAGAAGGCTTGAGGAGCGTGAAGCGACCTCGCTTCACTGCCGCAGGATCGGATACTCCTGCAACACGTCTTCCCTGATCGAGGCGGCCCCGACGGCACGAAACAGGATCCGCGCCGTTCGCTGATCGTTGGCTTTCAGGCACAGCCCGATAATCTGGCGCACCGCGGAATCGCGCAGCAGGTCGTCACCGATCTTCATGGCAATTTCCATCGCGACGCGCGCGGCGCGTTCGTACCGCTCGGCCTCCGCCTTTTTCCTTCTGGTATCGGGCTTGCCGGCGCGAGAGGCTACTTTTTCGGCACTGTCGGCGGCGCTGCGGCAGATATCGCGGATCCTGTGCGCGGCCTCGATGTCCCCAAGCGGCCACTCGATCGGCTGATCCCACACCTCCGGAGGTCTGTCCTTTCTGAACAACCGCATGGCCATGAAACGATTGAAAGCACGCGGCCGTGGCAGGTTTGCGGCCTGCGCCATGATCGTGCGTCTTTCTGAAGAGGTGGAGTCGTGATTGCGGAGCTGCACCATCGTGCGGCCTCCTCGACGTTCAGGCTAGTGGTCCGATTCTAACATTCGCATCCCATTGCAGCAGGCACTTTTGCGAATGTTAGAATCAAAGGACCACTAGCAAATATAGGATTCTAGTGGAGTTTAGGATTTGACATTCGCTCAACGAGCTTGTGGCCAGGTGGTAGCGAATGTCAAATCCACTCCACTAACCCTGCAGTCGAATGCTCGGCGCGGAGGGCCGCACCTTTCGCAAGGTGATGGGCGAGCCATCGGACTCGAAGCGCAACTCGTACCGCTTGCCGGTTCGATCGGTTGCAAAACAGACAATGCTGGAAACCTGCCCCATCGCGAAGTTCCCAAACTGCGTGCATTTTCCAGCCGAAGATTCCACGAACGGAACCGGCAGGCCGTCGACCTTCGGCCGGTGCTTGGAATTCAAAACCATCCGATCAATCGGCAACTCGTACTGATTCTGGTCGGTTCGCAGGCCATTCTCCCCCGAGAAGGAAATGATGTGGCTGTGGTCGCCGGGATCGTCGAGTGCGATGGTGAAATAGGCGCGGCCGCGGGTGCTATGGGCGAATGCAACGGCCTTGCACGCGAAATCTCGCCCGGCAACGTTGAGGATGCTGCATCTGCCCGACATCAGCGCCAACATATCGGTGTCCGGCTCTGGCGGCTTGAGATCGTTGGCGACTTCCTCGGCCAGGCATGGGGTGGCAATCAAAAAGACAGCGGCGAGGATTTGCCAGTGGAAGCGCATTGTCATTCCCGGTTCAAAAAGCACCAAAAGAACAGCCAGCGAACGGTCGAATCATAACTTCGCGACCGCTACGCCAGTTCCCGGCTAACCGGCCGATTGGACTGAAATGAGGCCTGATTGAGTCCGCAAGCGAATTTACCCCCCTAAAAACCAAGGAATCCCTAACATTGGACAAGCCGGCGGGCGCCCAGGCGAGGGGGCGGTCCTTCGCGCCCGAATACGCGTCAGACGGGTGGAATTATTTTTCCCGGATTGAAGATGTTCCGGGGATCAAGCGCCTGCTTGATCGCGGCCATGGCCTCGATCGCCTCGGGACCGAGCTCGCCCACAAGATATTTCTGTTTGCCCTGCCCGATCCCGTGCTCGCCGGTGCAGGTGCCGCCCATCGACTGCGCCCGCTCCACGAGGCGGTGCATGAACTCCTCGCCGCGCGCCATCTCGTCGGAATCATCGACGTCGCATAACAGCGAGCAGTGGAAGTTGCCGTCCCCGACATGGCCGACGATCGGTGACTGCAATTTGAGGCGCTTGAGATCGTCTTCCGTCTCGGTGACACAATCGGCCAGGCGCGAGATCGGCACGCACACGTCCGTCGCCACCACGCCTGCGCCCGGACGAAGCGCCTTCACCGCCCAATAGGCGTCGTGTCGCGCCTGCCACAGCCTGCTGCGGTCTTCCGGCCGCGTGGTCCAGGTGAAATCGCCGCCGCCGCATTCTTTCGCGATTTCGCCAAAATTCTTCGATTGCTCGGCGACGTCATTGGCGCTGCCGTGGAATTCCAGAAGCAGAAGCGGTGTCTCCGGCAGGGACAATTTCGAATAGGAGTTGCAGGCCCGCACCTGGGCAGCGTTGAGCAGTTCGATCCGCGCGACCGGAATGCCGGTCTGGATCGCAAGGATCGTCGCCTGGCAGGCGCCGGCGACGCTGTCGAACGAACAGGCGGCCGCCGCAATGGTCTCGGGAATGCCGCGCAGGCGGATGGTAAGCTCGGTGATGATGCCGAGCGTTCCCTCCGCGCCGATGAACAAATGGGTGAGGTCGTAACCGGCGCTCGATTTCTTCGCCCGCGTGCCGGTGGTGATGATCTCGCCGTCGCCGCGCACGACTTTCAGCGCCAGCACGTTCTCGCGGATGGTGCCGTAGCGCACTGCATTGGTGCCGGAGGCGCGTGTCGAGGCCATGCCGCCGAGCGAGGCGTCCGCTCCGGGATCGATCGGGAAGAACAGGCCGCTGTCGCGCAAATGCTCGTTGAGCGCCTTGCGCGTGACGCCGGGCTCTATCACGCAGTCGAGGTCGTCGGAATGGACCTGAAGCACCCTGTTCATGTCGCGAAAATCAATCGAGACGCCGCCTGCCGGTGCGTTGATCTGTCCCTCCAGCGAAGTGCCGGTACCATAGGCGATCACGGGCACGCGATGGCTTGCGCAAATCCGCACCACGTCCTGGACGTCTGCGGGGCCTTGCGGAAAAACCACCGCGTCCGGTGGCTGCGACTTGAGCCAGGTGGTGGTATGGCCGTGGTGCTCGCGCACCGCCTTTGAGGTGACCAACAGGTTCCCGAATCGCGCCGCGAGTGCCTCGATGGCAGCGGCCAGCGCCTTCGGCTCCACGCGCGGCAAATGGTTGGCAACCGTCATTCCCAATGCAAAATCCTCCCGGCCAAAACACCGTGGCAAAGGATATATAGGGGGTCAAGGGATGATGTCCGAACCGATGGAATCAAGCGAATGAAGAAACCTGCTGCGCTGGAGGACACGTTGCCCGCGCCGTTTGCGTCGTCGGTGATGAGAATCGAGCCGCAATGGATCGACTACAACGGCCATCTCAACATGGCCTATTACAACGTGATGTTCGATCGAGCGATCGACGAACTATGGCTCAAGCTCGGCATCGGCCCCGCCTACATGCAGACCCGCAATGGCTCGACATTTACGGCCGAGTGCCACGTGCGTTACCTGCGCGAGATTCATCTCGGCGATCCGGTGCAGATTTCGATCCTGCTTTTGGCCGCCGACGACAAGCGGCTGCACACCTTCGAGGAATTGCGCCATGCAACCGAAGGCTGGCTGTCCGCCACCTCCGAAAACATGTCCATGCATGTCGACATGAATACGCGAAAAACCGCGCCGTTTCCGCCCGATATCAAGGCGCGGATCGACGCGGTAACAAGGGCGCATGCCCGCGCGCCCCGCCCGGAAGGCATCGGCCGCAAGGTCGCGATACCCTCCAGGAAATAGCAGCTAGCTAGTGCCGACGATTTGAAGTTCCTGCATCACCCGCGGCAAACTCCAACAGGAATTTCAAATCGAGAAGAGGCACTAGCATCATCTAGACGCGGGTACGGCCGCGTGCGAACCCCACAACGACCGAGATCAAAAACAGCACGACCGCGATGAAAAAGATGATCTTGGCGATCTCGACGGACGCGCCGGCAATGCCGCCAAATCCCAAAATACCGGCGATCAGAGCAATGATCAGGAAAGTAACGACCCAGCTCAACATGACGAAAATCTCCGCTTTTTTACGCTTGCACATCAGCGCAAGGCGCGATGACGCGTTCGCCGGACTAATTCCGGTCTTGAAACGAAAGTTCCGGCGCGGGCAAGGCCTTGGAGGCCGAAAAATGTCGCTCTCCTGGGAACAAATCCGCGCGCGAAACGCGGCTCGTTCAGGCCCTGAAGGGCGCGGGATAAGTCCTGTCAAAGGCGGCGCAAAAGCCCTATATGCCTGCCAGCCCTGCTATGAAGGCTCCCCTTCCAGCCCCGCACTGCGAGTGTCATCGTGGGGATAAAACGAATCGCCAATGACCGAGCCGAACAAGCTGACCCATCACGGTGTGCCCGATCACCAGCCTCTCGCTGGCGGCATCGCCGCGCGCGCACGCGCGGCGGCGAGCCCGGCCTATTTGTCGGGCCTTAATCCGGAGCAGCGCGAGGCCGTGGAAACGCTGGACGGGCCGGTGCTGGTGCTGGCGGGCGCTGGAACGGGCAAGACGCGCGTCCTGACCTGTCGTATCGCCCATATCCTCTCCACCGGCCGGGCGTGGCCGGGCGAGATCCTCTCGGTCACCTTCACCAACAAGGCGGCGCGCGAGATGAAGATGCGGCTCGGCCAGATGCTCGGCCAGGCGGTCGAGGGCATGCCATGGCTCGGCACATTTCATTCCATCGCCGGGCGGATCCTGCGCACCCACGCCGAGATGGTGCAGCTCAAATCCAATTTCACGGTGCTCGACGTCGACGACCAGGTCCGGCTGATCAAGCAGTTGTTGCAGGCCGAGGGCATCGACGACAAGCGCTGGCCGGCACGGATGCTCGCCAGCCTGATCGACGGCTGGAAGAACCGCGGGCTGACGCCGGCGCAGGTGCCGCCGGGCGAAGCCGCCGTCTTCGCCAACGGCAAGGGCGGCAAGCTCTACACGAGCTATCAGGAGCGGCTGAAAATCCTCAACGCCGCCGATTTCGGCGATCTGTTGCTGGAAAACATCCGCCTGTTCCGCGAGCGAGCCGATGTGCTGCGGCAATACCAGCACCGCTTCAAATTCATCCTGGTCGACGAATATCAGGACACCAACGTCGCGCAATATCTCTGGCTGCGGCTGCTTGCGCAGTCGCCGGGCTCTTCCTCCACCTCTCCCCGCACGCGGGGAGAGGTCGGATTGCAGAGCAATCCGGGTGAGGG
>Ga0307474_10001172_pt1 | contig 19097 bp, 14 predicted proteins | sample atmos_gasesECM1C_2_FD_203312 | JGI IMG/M metagenome (GOLD analysis project Ga0307474, IMG submission 203312) | Hardwood forest soil microbial communities from Morgan-Monroe State Forest, Indiana, United States - atmos_gasesECM1C_05 | ecosystem: Environmental > Terrestrial > Soil > Temperate... | reverse complement strand
TATTCGACCATCGTCGGCAATGCCAAAAAGTACGACGCCAAGGCGGAAATACTCGGCGTGCAGGTTCAACAGATGCTCGCGGGCGGCCAGGAAGTCATCATTGGCGCCGTCACCGATCCGGCATTCGGCAAGCTGGTGGCCTTCGGGCTCGGCGGCATCCTCGTTGAAGTCCTCAAGGACATCACCTTCAGGCTCGCGCCGGCGACGAACGAAGATGCGTTGTCGATGCTGGACGGTATTCAGGCGGCCGAGATCCTGCGCGGCGTGCGCGGCGCAAAGCCCGTGGATCGCACTGCACTGTCGGGCATGATCGAACGGGTATCCGCGCTGGTCGCGGATTTTCCCGAGATTTCGGAGATGGACCTCAATCCGGTGTTTGCGACCGACCGCGGCGCGACCGCCGCGGACGTTCGCATCGTCCTCAATTTCACGCCGACGCCGCCGCGCGACCGGCCGAGTCAGGCGGCCATCGTTGAGAAGATGACTCGTATCATGAAGCCGAAGGCACTGGCGGTCATCGGCGCCTCCAACGAGAACGGCAAGATCGGCAATTCGGTCATGAAGAATTTGATCAACGGCGGCTACAAAGGGGAGATCTACCCGATCCATCCCAGCGCCGAGAACATCATGGGCAAGAAAGCCTATAAGAGCGTCAAGGATGTGCCGGGAGACATTGACGTCGCGGTATTCGCAATCCCGGCAAAATTCGTCGCGCAAGCCCTGATCGAGGTCGGCGAGAAGAAGATCGCCGGCGCCATCTTGATTCCTTCCGGTTTTGCGGAGACCGGCAACGTCGCGGGACAGAATGAACTGATGGAAATTGGCCGCAAGTACGGCGTGCGCCTCATGGGCCCCAATATTTACGGTTTCTATTACACGCCGAGCAATCTCTGCGCGACTTTCTGCACCGCTTACGATGTCAAAGGCCACGCGGCGCTGTCCTCGCAATCGGGCGGCATCGGCATGGCGATCATCGGCTTCTCGCGTTCCGCCAAGATGGGCGTGTCCGCGATCGTCGGTCTGGGCAATAAATCCGACATCGACGAAGATGATTTGCTGACCTTCTTCGAGCAGGACGACAACACCACCATCATCGCGCAGCATTGCGAGGACTTGAAGGATGGGCGCGCCTTTGCCGAAGTGGCGAAGCGCGTATCGAAGAAGAAACCCATCGTGGTGCTCAAAGCCGGGCGCACCAGCATGGGCGCGCGCGCCGCGAGCTCGCACACCGGTGCGCTCGCCGGCAACGATAAAATCTATGAGGACGTGTTCAAGCAATCCGGCGTCATTCGCGCGCGCTCGTTGCGCGATCTACTCGATTTTGCACGCGGCATTCCGGTACTGCCCACCCCCAAGGGCAACAATGTGGTCATCATTACCGGTGCCGGCGGATCAGGCGTGCTTTTGTCGGACGCCTGCGTGGACAACGGCCTGACGTTGATGGCGATGCCCGCCGATCTCGATGCCGCCTTCCGTAAATTTATTCCGCCGTTCGGCGCCGCCGGGAATCCGGTCGATATCACCGGCGGCGAGCCGCCGACGACTTACCAGAATACGGTGCGCCTCGGACTCCAAGACCCGCGCATTCATGCGCTCATCCTGGGTTATTGGCACACCATCATTACACCGCCCATGGTGTTTGCGAAACTCATGGTGGAAGTGGTCGCCGAAATGCGCGCCAAGGGGATCGAGAAGCCCGTGGTGGCTTCGCTCGCCGGCGACGTCGAGGTCGAAGAGGCCGCGGAGTACTTGTATCAACACGGCATCCCGGCCTACGCGTATTCGACCGAGATTCCGGTGGCGGTTCTCGGCGCCAAATACAAATGGGCGCGCGGCGCGGGTCTCATTCCGAACGGATAGGTCTGGCAACAGCGGTCGCTGCGGTACGGACCGCTGCCCTTTGTTCCGGTGAGGCGGCGGCCCATGAAGATAGCAATTATCGGAGTTGGTGCAATAGGCGGCTATGTTGGGACTCGACTTGCGCTGGCCGGAGAAGACGTCACATTCATCGCACGCGGAGCAAGTCTCGAGGCCCTTCGCACTCGCGGCCTGCGGCTGGTCCAAGCCGATGGAACCGAGGAACTCGTGCCGAGAGTCAAGGCGACCGACAGCTACGCGGAAGCCGGAGTTCAAGACATTGTCGTGCTGGCGATGAAGGCGCACCAGGTCGAAGCGGTGACCGGGGAGGTGCCGAAGTTGTTTGGCCCCCAGACCATCGTCATTCCCATGCAAAACGGCATACCTTACTGGTACTTTTACGGCCACGGCGGGACATTTGCGGGCATGCGCGTCAACAGCGTCGACCCGAGCGGCGAGATCTACGACAAGATCCCGTGCGATCGCGTCATTGGCTGCGTGGTGTACCCGGCCGCGGAGCTGGTCTCGCCCGGCGTGATCAGACATGTCGAGGGCAATCGATTTCCGCTAGGCGAGCCCGATGGTACGACCAGCAAGCGTGTGACCGAAGTTGCGCGCTGCTTTGTTCAGGCAGGCTTGCAGGCGCCGGTCTTGAGCGATATCCGCTCGGAAATATGGCTCAAGCTGTGGGGCAACCTGAGCTTCAACCCCATCAGCGCCTTGTCGCGCGCTACATTGGCGGGAATCTGCCAATATCCGCCCAGCCGGGCGATTGCGGCTGCGATGATGAGCGAGGCACAGAGCGTCGCCGGTCAGCTGGGCGTCAAATTCCGGGTCTCGCTCGATAAACGCATCGCGGGCGCTGAAAAAGTAGGTCACCATAAGACTTCCATGCTGCAGGATGTCGAGGCCGCCCGGACTCTGGAAGTCGATGCCTTGCTCGGTTCGGTGGTGGAACTGGCCAGACATACCAACACGCCGACGCCGCATATCGATACGGTGTATGCGCTGACCAAGCTGCTGGCCAAAACGTTGGAAGAGGCGAAATTGTAGTGCGGAGTTCAAAGACGATATGAATGTTCACGAATACCAGGGCAAGGAAATTTTGCGAAAGTTCGGCGTCGCGACGCCGCGCGGCGTGCCTTGTTTCTCAGTCGAGGAGGCGGATGCGGCCGCGCGCCAACTCGGCGGCAAGGTCTGGGTCGTCAAGGCGCAGATTCACGCCGGCGGACGGGGCAAAGGCGGCGGCGTCAAGGTCGCCAAGTCGCCACAGGAAGTGCACGACTTCGCGAACCAGATCTTGGGGATGACCCTGATCACGCATCAGACCGGGCCCGAAGGCAGAGTCGTGAGGCGGTTGCTGGTGGAAGAGGGCGCCGACATCCGCAAAGAACTGTATGTCGGCATGGTCGTCGACCGCTCCACGCAACGCGTGACTTTGATGGCGAGTTCGGAGGGCGGCATGGAGATCGAGGAAGTCGCCGCGCACCATCCGGAAAAAATACACAAAGTGGCGGTCGACCCCGACGCCGGCCTGACCGAGCGTCAAGCAGACGAGGTCGCAAGAAAGATCGGCGTTCCGGACGCCTCCATCGCGCAGGCGCGGACTTTCATGCAGGGGCTATATCGTGCGTTCGTCGAATGCGACGCCTCGCTCGCGGAAATCAATCCGCTGATCATTACGGGAAAAGGCGATGTGCTCGCGCTGGATGCGAAGTTGAATTTCGACTCGAATGCGCTGTTTCGCCATCCGGACATCGTCGCAATGCGTGACTTGGACGAAGAAGATCCCGCGGAGGTGGAGGCGTCCAAGTACGATCTGTCGTACATCTCACTGGGCGGCAACATCGGCTGTTTGGTCAACGGCGCCGGGCTGGCCATGGCAACGATGGACACGATCAAGCTGTTCGGCGCGGAACCCGCGAACTTTCTGGACGTCGGCGGAGGTGCGACCGCGCAGAAGGTGACGGAGGCATTCAAGCTGATGCTGAAGAATCCCGCGGTCAAGGGAATTTTGGTGAATATCTTCGGTGGAATCATGCGCTGCGACACGATCGCGGAAGGCGTGATCGCCGCGGCCAAAGAAGTGAAGCTCAGTGTTCCATTGGTGGTGCGCATGAAGGGCACGAACGAGGAGCTGGGTAGAAAGGCGCTCGAGGCCTCGGGCCTACCCATTATTTCCGCGGACAATATGGCGGATGCCGCCCAGAAAATTGTCGCCGCCGTGAATGGCCGGCAAGGGCGGCCGGCATGAGCATTTTGATTGACAGAGACACCCGCGTGATGACCCAGGGCATCACGGGAAAGACCGGCGCGTTCCACACGCGCCTGTGCCGCGATTACGCCAACGGCAAATCTTGTTTCGTCGCCGGAGTGAATCCCAGCAAGGCCGGGGAGAATTTCGAGGGCATACCGATCTATGGCACCGTCCGCGATGCGAAGCAGCAAACGGGCGCGACCGTTTCGGTGATTTACGTTCCGCCGCCTTTCGCGGCCAGCGCCATCGATGAGGCCGTCGATGCGGATCTTGATTTGGTCATTTGCATCACGGAGGGCGTGCCGGTGCGCGACATGATCGCGACGCGCAACCGGATGCGCGGAAAGAAGACCATTCTTGTCGGTCCCAATTGCCCCGGCGTGATTACGCCGGATGAAATAAAAATCGGCATCATGCCGGGACACATTCACAAAAAGGGCCGCATCGGTGTGGTGTCCCGTTCGGGCACGCTGACCTACGAAGCGGTGGGCCAGCTGATGGATCTGGGGCTGGGACAGTCAACCTGCGTCGGCATCGGCGGCGATCCGGTAAACGGCCTAAAACACTTGGACGTCATGCGCCTGTTCAACGATGACCCGCAAACCGATGCGGTGATCATGGTGGGCGAAATCGGCGGCGATGATGAGGAAACCTGTGCCCGATGGATCAAGGCCTACATGAAGAAACCCGTGGTGGGATTCATTGCCGGCGTCACGGCGCCGCCGGGCAAGCGCATGGGGCACGCGGGCGCCATCATCTCCGGCGGCAAGGGAACGGCAACTGAAAAACTGGCCGTCATGGAAGAATGCGGAATCAAAGTCACGCGCAATCCGGCGGAGATGGCGACATTGCTCAAGTCGGTGTTGTAACGTGACCGCCCGGGCGCGGTTTCGAGCCCGTGTCCGCTAAGACGCTGCTGCGGCGGATGTTTGACGCGGCAATCGCATCCGCGCAGCCTGCGCTGTGCGTGCCGCGCCATCTTCCACCCGCGCCGCGGGGCAGATTGCTCGTCGTCGGCGCGGGCAAGGCTTCCGCCGCCATGGCTCAGGCAGTCGAGCAGCATTGGCCTTCGAGGCTGTCCGGTCTGGTCGTCACACGCTACGGCTATGCGGTGCCTTGCAGGCAGATCGAAATCGTCGAAGCGGCGCACCCCGTCCCGGATACCGCCGGCATGCATGCGGCGGAGCGCATGCTCGATTTGGTCGGCGACCTCTCTGCCGATGATATGGTGCTTTGTTTGATTTCAGGCGGCGGATCGGCGCTTCTGCCGCTGCCCGCGAAAGGTTTGACCCTGGATCAAAAGCAGAATGTCAGTCGGGCCTTGCTGGCATCGGGCGCCACGATCAGCGAGATGAACTGTGTGCGTCGCCACTTGTCCGCCATCAAGGGCGGCCGCTTGGCGGCCGCAAGCTACCCGGCGCAGGTCCTGACGCTGCTGATCTCCGACGTACCAGGCGATCGTCCGCTCGATATCGCCTCGGGTCCGACCGTGGCGGATCCCACCTCCTCAGCGGACGCGCTCGACATCGTGCGCCGCCATGGCGTTGAACTCCCCCCAGCCGTTCTCGAACTGCTCGAGAGTGGACGTGCAGAGTCCGTGAAACCCGGCGACCCGCGGCTCGCGCACGCCCGCGCCGTTACGATCGCCACGCCGCAAATGGCCCTGGAAGCCGCGGCGGCCGTGGCCCGCGATGCGGGAATCGCCGTGCATATATTGGGCGATGCCATCGAGGGTGAAGCTGCGGACGTGGGCAAGGTGTTTGCGGGCATCGCGCACCAGGTGGCCGAGCGCGATCAACCGTTCGCTGCCCCCTGCATCTTGCTGTCGGGCGGTGAAACCACGGTGACCGTGCGCGGCAGCGGACGCGGAGGACGCAATGTGGAATATTTGCTTTCTCTCGCCATCGCGCTCGAAGGACGCGAAGGCATTCATGCCCTGGCGGGCGACACCGACGGCGTCGACGGACAAGAAGAGATCGCGGGCGCGTACTTGGGCCCCGATTCGCTCGAGCGAGCCCGAGCCTTAGGGCTCAACCCCAAGGACATGCTGGACAACAACGACGCGCATAGTTTCTTCGGCGCGCTGCATGACTCCGTGATTACCGGCCCGACATTGACGAACGTCAACGATTTTCGGGCCATTCTGATCGAATAGCATCGGCTGATCGAATCACATCGGGTCAGCCCCAAACCTCGCGTGCCGTTTCCGCGACCAGCCGCAGCTTCGCCTTCTGCTCTTCCAGCGTCAGTGAATTACCTTCGACGGTCGAGGAAAAGCCGCACTGCGGGCTCAGGCAGAGCTGCTCGAGGGGAACATACTTTGACGCCTCCCCGATGCGGCGCTTCAGCATATCCTTGCCCTCGATCGCGCCGCGTTTGGTGGTAATCAGGCCAAGTACCACGAATTTGTTCTTGGGCACGAAACGCAGAGGCTCGAAGCCGCCCGATCGCGCATCATCGTACTCGAGAAAAAATCCGTCGACTTCGAGTTGGCTGAACAGGGCCTCAGCCACGTGATCATAGCCGCCGGAGGCGACCCAGGACGATCTGAAATTACCGCGGCACATGTGAGTGCACACCGTCATCCCGGCCGGCCGGTTGGCGAGCGCGGCATTGATGAGCTGTATGTATACCAGGTGCTGAAGCTCGGCGTTCCCGCCGATACTCGCGACATGCGAGCGCTGCTCGGGGTCGTTCAAATAGGCAAGGCTGGTGTCGTCGAGCTGCAAGTAGCGGCAGCCGAGCTTTGCCAGCTCGGCTATTTCCGCGGCGTACACCGCGGATAAATCATGCCAGAATTCCCCTAAATCGGGATATACGTCCGCATCAATGGCGGCCCGCCCGCCGCGATAGTGCATCATGCTGGGACTGGGTATGGTCAGCTTGGGTGTGCCCCGCGTGATCGATCGCAAATAGGCGAAATCCTCGCCAAAAATGCATTTTTCCAGCTGCAGTTTGGCGACGACGCGCAGTGCCGCGGGTGTGAATTCGATGTCGCCTGTCTCGTTGTGAAACCGCACGTTGAGGTTGCTTTGAACCTTGGCTACGCCGCCTATCTGATACAGAAAGTCCATATGCCACGAGCCGCGTCTGAATTCGCCGTCGGTAATTCCCGAAAGCCCCGCATCCTCCTGCATGCGCACGGCCTCGCGTATGGCTTCATCTTCGATCGCACGCAGCTGCTGCGCCGATAGTTCATTGCGTTTCGCGCTTTCGCGCGCCTGCAACAGCCGTGGTGGTCGCAACAGGCTGCCGACATGATCGGCTCTAAAGGGAGGCTGAAGGCGCTGCATGATTCGCTCCGTGTAATGGCAAAATTGTCGTCGAAGTTTGCGGCGCCGTCCATGAGCGCCCGGGGGCCGCAAGCCGCAAGGGGGATTACATGCCATCCACTGTCATGTATTCATGCTAGCCTGGTGGAATGCTGGCCAGCCGTCTTCTCTCGACGCTCATGCTGCTGCAGACCCGCGGACGCATGAGCGCGCCGGATCTCGCCAAGGAACTCGAGGTCTCGATCCGCACGGTCTACCGCGACATCGACCAGCTCAGCGCCGCGGGTATTCCGGTGATGGCCGACCGCGGCCGCGATGGCGGTTTTCAACTCCTCAATGGTTTTCGAACGCAGCTGACGGGCCTGACGCAGGCGGAAGCTGAGGCATTGATGCTGGCCGGACTGCCCGGCCCAGCCGCAGAACTGCGGCTGGCGGAGCGCATGTCCTCAGCCCGTCTCAAGCTGATGGCGGCGCTTCCCGTAGGAGTGCGCGCCGAGCGGGTGGCGACCCGCTTTCACCTGGATGTCACGGGTTGGTTTCGAGCAACCGAGCCGGTGGCGTTGCTGCCGGCGGTAGCACGCGCGGTGTGGGACGAGCACTATTTGAAAATTCGCTACCGCCAGGGCGGCGACTCCAACGAGGTGCGAATCGGACCCCTCGGTCTTGTGCTCAAGGCGGGCGTTTGGTACCTCGTCGCCCAAAAGGGCGGCAGCTATCGCACCTACCGCGCGTCGAACATCCTGGCCGTGGAATCCCTCGAGGAGTCATTCACCCGGCCCGCGGATTTCGACCTCGCATCCCATTGGGCTCAATCTTCTCGCGAATACGAGCTTGGCAGCTATCGTGCCTCGGCCACCATCAGGCTCTCCCCGCGCGGACGCACGATGATCAACTTGCTGGGGCCGTATGTTGAAGCGGCCGTGGCGAAGACCGCCGGTGAGCCCGATCGGCAAGGCTGGCTTCGCTGCACAATCCCGATCGAGTCCGGCGGCTTCGGAATTCGTGAACTGCTGCGGCTCGGCGAGGATTTGGAAGTGCTCGCGCCCGCGCCGCTCAGGATTCAGGTGAGGCAGGCGTTGCGCCGGATGCTGCGCAACTACCAAACTCAGCGCTCGCGCTGAAGCGCAAGAGAGCTCCCGCGGGTCCATCGGACAGTTGCGGGGTCTCGATCAGGGCTCTCAATCTGGTAGGCTTTCCGGATGGAAACGCCGCTGACGCCCCTGGAGTTCGCACGCCGCGCACGCAAGCTGCATGGCCAACGCGAAGCCGTGGTGGACGGCAAATCACGCTTTACTTACTCCCAATTCGGCAGGCGATGCGACCAATGGAGCCACGCGCTTGCGAAATTGGGCGTGCGCAAGGGTGACCGCGTCGCGACGATTGCCCCCAACACGCATCAACATCTCGAGCAGTTCTACGCGATCCCGCAGCTCGGGGCGGTCATTGTGCCGATCAACTACCGTTTATCGGCCGAGGATTTCGTCTATGTGACCGAGCATAGCGGCGCCACGGTGCTGTGCGTTCATGCCGATTATCTGGACGCCGTCGACACTGTTCGGGCGCGCATGACCGGTGTGCGGCATTTTGTCGCTCTGGAAGGCGAGAAGAGCGGCTGGTTATCGTATGAGTCATTGCTCGCACGCAGCGCCGATCCTTTCGAATTCCCGGCAATAGCGGAAACGGATCTGCTGTCCATAAATTACACCAGCGGGACCACATCGCGCCCAAAGGGCGTGATGATCACCCATCGCAACGCGTGGATGAATTCCGTTGGGACGCTGGCACATTGGCCCCTGACGCCGGCCGACCGGTACTTGTGGACTCTGCCGATGTTTCATGCCAACGGCTGGACCTTTGTATGGACCGTGACGGCCGCTGGAGCAACGCATGTCTGCCTGCGCGCCGTCGATGCGGCGGCGGTGTATGAGCACGTGCGGCGCGAACGCGTGACGCATCTTTCTGCCGCGCCCACGGTGCTCATCGCCATTGCAAACGGCCCCGCGGAGCAGCGCGCGCAGCTGCCCCCCGTTCGCGTGATCACCGCCGGCGCGCCGCCGGCCGCAGCGACCATCGAGAGGATGGAGTCCGAACTCGGGTGGGATGTGCTGCAAGTGTACGGACTGACGGAAACGGCGCCGTTCATCAGTATTTGCGAGCCTTTACCTGAGCACGCGGCGCTGTCCAAACCCGATCGAGCGAGCATGAAAGCCCGCCAAGGAGTCGAATTGATCACATCAGGGGAGCTGCGCGTCGTGGATGGCGATATGCGCGATGTGCCGCAGGATGGCTCGACCATGGGTGAAATCGTCGCCAAGGGAAACGTCGTCATGAGCGGCTACTACAACGATCCGCAAGCGACCGCCGCGGCATTCGCGGGCGGCTGGTTTCATTCCGGCGACGGTGCGGTGGTGCATCCTAACGGCTATATCGAGATCCGCGACCGCTTCAAGGACGTCATCATCAGCGGCGGTGAAAACATTTCTTCGATCGAGGTCGAGGGCGCGTTACTCCGGCATCCGTCGGTGCTCGAAGCCGCGGTCGTCGGCATGCCGCACGAGAAATGGGGTGAATCGCCGCAGGCATTCATCGTCCTGCGCGCCGGGGCGTCCGCGACCCAGGAAGAGCTGCGTGAATTTGCGCGCGCCGCGCTGGCACATTTTAAAGTTCCGAGTGCATTTCATTTCGTGAACGAATTGCCGAAAACGGCGACGGGAAAGATCCAGAAATTCGTGCTGCGTGGTAGGCGCCCTGCGATAATGCACCAATGATCCGCAGGGAGCCTCTGTTTTGACCACAGCCCATTTCACCGACGCCGAACGGAAGATCACCCTGATCGGCGTGATGATCGTCTTCTTATTGTCCGCCTTGGACCAAACGATCGTGTCCACGGCCATGCCGGTCATCATCAGCCAATTGCACGGCCTGGAACTCTATGCCTGGGTGACGACCGCCTATCTCCTGTCCTCCACGGTGATGGTGCCGGTGTGGGGGAAGTTGGGCGATCTGTATGGACGCAAGCCGGTGCTGCTGGCCGGGATCGGCCTGTTTCTGTTGGGCTCATGGCTGTCGGGGCTCGCAGGTGAGTTTGGGCCATTGCCGCTTTTGGGCGGCGGCATGGTTCAACTGATTGTGTTCCGCGCCATCCAAGGATTGGGTGGAGGCGCGTTGTTCACGACGGCATTCGCCATCATCGCCGATCTGTTTCCGCCGCGCGAGCGCGGTAAATTCGCGGGCTTGTTTGGCGGCGTCTTCGGCCTCGCCAGCGCGGTCGGCCCGCTATTGGGCGGCTACTTCACCGACCACGGAACGGTGACCATCGCGGGTCACACGGTCGAAGGCTGGCGATGGGTGTTTTACCTCAATCTGCCGATGGGACTGATCGCGCTGTTCATGGTCATCGCCAAGATGCCGAAGCTGTCGCACGCGACCAAGGGGAGCATCGACTATCTCGGTGCCGTGTTGATCGTCGCATCCTGCGTGCCGCTGCTTCTGGCGCTGACCTTCGGCGGGCAGAAATATGCCTGGGACTCGCCGATCGTGGTCGGGTTGTTCGCCATGTTCTTGATCTGCGCGGTCCTGTTTGTGATCGTGGAAAAAAGAGTCAAGGATCCGATCATCCACATGGAACTGTTCGCCAACAGAGTGTTCACCTGGGCCAACACGGCCGGCTTCTTCTCGTCGATGTCCTTCCTCAGCGTCGTGGCATTTCTGCCCTTGTTCATGCAGCTCGGCCAGGGCGTACAGGCCACGACCAGCGGCCTGTCCACCTTGCCGCTGATGATCGGCTTGATTGTGGCGGCGACGGTGAGCGGGAGGCTGGTGACACGCACCGGCCGCTACAAACCGTTCATGCTTGTCGGAATGACGGTGCTGTTGATTGCGACAATCTTGATGAGTCAGATGACCTACAGCACCAGCCGGATTGATCTCGGCTGGCGAATGGCGCTTCTGGGTATGGGATTGGGTCCGTTGCAGAGCTTGTACAGCGTCGCCATTCAGAATGCGGTACCGATGAACCGAATTGGTGTCGTGACCAGCGCCAATCAGTTCTTTCGCCAGATCGGTTCCACCGTGGGCGTCGCGATCTTCGGCACGCTCTTGACCAACGATCTGAATTCCAAACTTGCGGCGTGGGCGGCATCGAGCGGATTGCCATCGATGAATCTGTCAAAATTGCGCAGCCTGTCGGTCGATGCCCAACTCCACTCGGGCATGATGCACCTTCCGGTGGCGATTCGCGTGATGATTGCGGATTCGGTGACGCACGTAATCATGCTGAGCATCATCGTGGTGGTTATCGCGCTCACCGCAACCTTGATGATCCCGGAGCTGCCGATGCGCGAGCGCCCGAAGGTGCCGCCGAAAGATGCGGTGCCCGCCGATGCGCACCTGTAGGTTTCGCCCGCCTCGGGTTTAAGGCGTTGCGGCCATCATGGCCAGAAAATTCTCGTTGTAAAATTTGGCTTTGGCTTCCTCGGAAATGCCGTTGAACGTGCGCTCGAAGCGGCCGATCGGATCGTCGGTGCCTTCCGGATGAGGGTAGTCGCTTGAAAACATGAATAATTCCGCACCGGCGTCTCGGATCAGGCGGCCGGCGTCTTCGCCGGGGAAGGGCGTGAATTTCACCGCCCGGCGAATATACTCAGACGCCTTCATCGCCAGCGCCGCCACGGAGGGATCGGTTTTCTTGAAGATTTTTTGGCTCAGGTCGAGAGTGCGCAAGTACTCCGGCACCCAACCGGCACCGAGTTCGATCACGCCGCCGCGCAGCCGGGGAAACCGCGCAAATACCCCGTCGAAAACCAGCGCCGTCAGAAACTGCTGAGGTCCGACCGACAGCAGCATGAAATCACGCACGCGAAGATTCTCGCCGCCCTCGGCGCCCGTAATGTCCTTCGGCCGCGGTTGGCCATTATTTTCGTAGGCCGCGATCTTGGTCGGGCTGTTTGGGCCGACGTGCAGCAAGAAGGGCACGTTTAGATCGCAAAATGCCTGCCAGACGCGATCGAATTCCGGGTGGCCCGGTGACTTATCGCCGACCGGCATGCCGGGAATCCAGAACGCGCCGCATCCGAGGCGCACGCCTTCCGCCATTTCCGCGACGCAGCGTTCCGGGTCAGCCAAAGACACTTGGCCGGCTGCGATGAGCCGGGAATCCCGCCCGCAAAATGCCGCCATCGCGCGATTGTGCGCACGGACACCGCCGTAGCGCACATCCGGATCTTCATGATGCAGATATTGCGAAGCGGAGAAGGTCGAGAACACAAGTTGCCGGCTGAAGCCCAGATCATCCAGCGCCGCTTTTCTTTCCGCGGCGTCAAACGCACCCGGCGCATTCCAACCCTTCTGCCCCTTCACCACATCGACCGCCGCCGTGCCGGAGGCGGCTCGCTGCTTTTGTTTGAGCACCGCGTCGTTGATGACCTCGAAGCTCTTGGTTCCGGACTTGAGCAGGCTCATCTCGGGAAGCTTTGCGAGAATCTCCGGATCGGTGAACCTGGCGATCCAGTCCCTGGTTTCCATGATGTGACTGTCGGCATCGCAGTAGGGGCGATTGGTGGCGTAAGTCATGGCAACTCTCCGCACGAGGCTATATTAGACTCAAGTTATAATTAAGCCCCGCGCAAGTCAAGATTTCCGCTTTTTGCCGCGCGCCTTGTGCTTGCCGTACTTGAACTGCAAAGCATTGTTGCCGCCGATGATGAAATCGCTCCATATCTCGGCGGCGCGGTGCGCTGCAATGCCGCCGCTGCGGAGAGCGCGAGCCGATAGGATCGGCGCATTGACGGTCATGGTCGAACAGATGCGCGCCACGTCGCGCGGGAAGCCATAGACCTCCACGCATCGCTTGGTGAAATAATCGATCATCACGCCGCGTTCGTCGCGGTCCTGGCGTTTTGCCAGACCGGCAATCGCGCGATCGCTGGCAAGCAGGCGCATGATCGGGCCGCGTTCGTACAGGTATTCCATGGATCGAAGATTGGAGTGGTGAATGACCTCCTCATAGGGAGCGTTTCTTGGCAAGACGCCGAGTCCGCGGCCGCGCAAAAAGCGATACTCCCGCTCCACCAGCGCCTTGAAAAGGTCCGCAAGGCGCGGAAAGTACTTGTAGATGAGAGGCTTGCTGATGCGCGCCTCCGCGGCGACCACCTCGAGCGTGCAGCTGGATAGTCCGCGGCTGATGATGAGTGCCACCGCGCTATCCATGATTTGTTCGCGTCGCTTCTCCGGCGACATGCGCTGCGCGCGCTTTTTGACGGGCATGGAATTGAGCTCTCCCCAGGGTTGCTTTCGAGGCAAAAACACCATTCTACGCCAGTCTTCGAGCCCGTTCATTTTGCCGGCGGTGTCCCCTCCGGGAAGGTCGCCGCATAGTGCGCAGCAAATGCTAACAAAAGGCGAATTATGCTAATCATTTCTGGTTGCGGCCGGCGCGCTGCGAGCAGCTAATACCCACCACGCTTCGAGCATGCTCGAGCCGCTCCAAAAAAATATGCCGTAGACGAGGGAGAGACGGATGAATAAGCTTCTCGCAATCGCTTCTGTGCTGCTATTTTCGATGGCGCTGGCATTTCCGGGCACTGCCCTGTCGCAAACGGATCCTGGCGTTCGGGGTGGCCCGATCAACGGACAGCCCGGTGCGACTCAAGGCAGTCCGCTGCCGCTCGCTTCGGTCAATGCGAACGCTCCCACGGGGATCCTGGAGTTCTTCGACAACGGCCTCGGCCGCTTTCAAGAGGAGGAGGTTGTTTCGGGCGGCATAAACAATGGCCTCGGTCCGCGATTCAATCTCAATAGTTGCTCCGGATGCCATGCGCAGCCGGCGGTCGGGGGCAGCGGTCCGCCGAACAATCCGGAGTTCCAAGTCATCACGCAGGCCATTGCGTCCGGATCCACGAACACACTTCCGTCGTTCATCACTGCTCACGGGCCGACGGTGGAGGTGCGCTTCCCGTTCTTCACCAATTCGAGCGGTAGCCCGAACAGAAACGCGCCGAACGGCGGAGTCGAGGACATCTTCACGGTGTCCGGCAGGGCGGACGCCGGCAATTGCAATCTGCAGCAGCCCAACTTTCAGCAGGCGCAGCAGAACAACAACATGATTTTCAGAACTCCAACGCCGACATTCGGCGCGGGACTCATCGAGAATATCGATGACTCGACCTTGCTCGCAAATCAACAGGCGCAGGCCGCCAATAATTTTGGCATCGGCGGGGCGTTCAATCGCAACGGCAACGACGGAACGATTGCCCGCTTCGGCTGGAAGGCGCAAAACAAGTCCCTGCTGCTCTTCGCCGCCGAGGCATATAACGTGGAAATGGGCATCACCAACGAGATATTTTCCCAGGAGCGGCCGCTGCCGCAGGAAGAGCAGGGTGAAGGACTGCCGGCGAGCTGCTTGAATCTTTCGGGGCATGGCTATCCCGAGGATGCGACCAATTTCAGCGTGGCGTCGAATTCCGATCAAGGTGCGCAGAACGCGCAGGTCCCGTCGGACATCGTGCTGTTCGCGGAGTTCATGCGGCTGCTGGCCCCGCCCGTGGCCTCGACGAATGCTCCCGGAGGAGCGCAGTCGATCTCGAACGGCTCGTCATTGTTCAAGTCGATAGGCTGTTCGACCTGCCACACTCCAGCCATTCGCTCCACGCAACCCTCCAACATTACGGCCTCGCTGGGCAATGTCACGGTGAGGGCATACTCGGATTTTGAGATTCATCACATGGGCAACGGTCTTGCGGACAACGTTTCGCAAGGCGGCGCGGGCGGCGACCAATTTCGTACGGCTCCATTGTGGGGGCTCGGGCAGCGGGTTTTCTTCCTGCACGACGGCCGCACGACTAATTTATTGACCGCGATCGCGGATCATCGCAGCAATGGTTCGGAAGCCACGCAAGTAGCGGAAAATTTCGCGTCGCTGTCAGCCGGCCAGCAACAGGAAGTTCTGAACTTTCTAAGATCATTGTAATCGGCGGCGGCGATAGTGGCATGATTTCATTGCTATTGCGGCTGATGGTATTTTTCGCGGCATCCCTGCTTGTGGATGCCGCGGCGCGCGGCGCGGCGCAGCCCGGCCCAGTGCCGGCGGGCCTTATCTTAGTGAAGGGAGCGTGGTCCAGCGCAGCCGGGACGTTCAGTTCGTTGCCCGAAGACGGCATGTTCTCCAACGGCCGGTACGAGAATGCCTACTTCGGTCTCGAATACGCGCTTGGCAGCAATTGGACACAGCGTTACCAAGGGCCGCCGCCTTCCGACAGCGGTTACTACGTGCTCGCACAGATCGAACCCAAAGATCCCGCTCTTGATCCCACCCTGGGTCATATTTTGATCGCCGCCCAGGACATATTCTTCAGCGTGGCGCCGGTCCACAGCGCATCGGAGCTCATCGGCTACATTCAGCAGCATCTGGGCGCTGAATATCGCGTAGAGCGAGCCCCGAACAAGGTGCGGATCGCGAACCGTGATTTCGTCCGTCTCGACTATCTGTCCGCCATTGCCGGATTGCATTGGCATGTGCTGGCGACGGAAATCCGCTGTCATGTGGTGCAATTCGTATTCACGGGAATGAGGCCAAAATCCATGGAGCGGCTCATTGACAGCATGAATACCGTGAACCAGCCCGTCGGCAGCGCTCCTGTGTGCCTGAAGGATTTCGCGACTCCCGATACCGTCCTCGAGCGCGAGGACCCGGTGTTCACAGAGTCACGATTCAACCCGGTTCCCGTGCGCATCCTGATCGATAAGGAAGGAAGGGTTAAGCACATTCATTTCCTGAGCGCCTTCCCCGACCAGGCAAAGAGCATCGGAGACGCGCTGTTGCAATGGCGATTCAAGCCCTACCTGCTCGGCGGCCAGCCGGTCGAGGTCGAAACCGGGCTGCTATTCGGCCGCTCGGCGCGTCCAAGCTCGGCGGCCTTGCATTAAACGGGTTTGAATGGCTGTCGCCCTCAAACGACATCTGCACTGTGGTCGGATCACGGTGTAGTTTGTGTCCACAGGGAGAACGTCAATGCGCCACAAACCGGACATGACTCGCGAGGCGGCGGTCTCGCTGTTGCTGTTGAGGGACGACTCCCTCGAACGGCGAGTGTTGAAGATAGTGAAGATCGTCGAAGCGGGAACCACGTTTGCGGTCCGCGACTTGGCGGCCGAGTTTCGGCTCAGCCCGGGCTATCTGCAGCGGTTGTTCAAGAACGAAACCGGCATCTGCATGGGGGAGTGGTTGAGCGAGCAGCGCCTGCAGCGCGCGGCCTATCTTCTCTCGAGCAGCTATATGAGCGTCAAGGAAATCACTCACGCCATCGGCTACGAGCACACGTCCAGTTTCATCCGCGCGTTCGAGCGCCGCTTCCTGCAGGCGCCCGCGCGCTTTCGCAAGCAGAACGAAGGCAAGTACGCGACGGGCACCGCCAAGCGGATTCAAGCTGCCTGAAGGCATCGCGGGCCCCCCGTCGCCTCGGGCGCCGGCGTATAATGCTGGGATCCCCCATGCATTTGGACGAAAAACTTGAAGTACAAAATTGGATCGCTGGCGATAGTCGGTCTCATGACAAGCCTTGCCTGCATTAGCGCGGATTCTGCCGATTTCGGACCCTCCAATCCGTTTTACGCGGCGAGCACCTTGCCCTTTGGCGCACCGCCGTTCGACAAAATAAAGGATGGAGACTATCAACCGGCGATTGAAGCGGGTATGGCTGAGCATCTCGCCGAGATCAACAAAATCGCCACCAATCCGGCGGCGCCAACCTTCGAAAACACACTGGTTGCCATGGAGCGCAGCGGCCGCCTGCTGGCGCGAGCCTCGGCGGCATTCAATGGCGTGAGTCAGGCGAACACGAATCCGGTGCTGCAGAAAGCCAAAACGGCCTTGGCGCCGCAGATTGCCGCTCACATGGATGCGATCCGCTTGAACAAAATGCTGTTCGAGCGCATCGCTGCCATTTACGCCAAGCGCGCGTCGCTGAAGCTCGACGCTGAATCGTTGCGCCTGGTCGAAAGACAGTATGCCGAGTTCGTCCATTCGGGCGCCAATTTGTCCGACAAGGACAAGGAACAACTAAAGACGCTGAACAAAGAGCAATCGTCGCTCTCGGATGCATTCTCGAAGAAATTGCTGGAGGCGACCAAGGCCGGCGGCTATGTGTCCTTGGACAAGTCCGCCCTGGCGGGTCTTAGCGATGCACAGCTGGCTGCCGCGGCGCAAGCCGCCAAGGGGCGCAACGCCAACGGTTACGTGATTCCCCTACAAAATACCACGCAGCAGCCGGTGCTCGCGTCTCTGAGCGTTCGCGCGACGCGCGAGGCCATTTTCGGCAATTCCTGGAACCGTGCGGAACGCGGCGATGCCAACGACACGCGCGACATTATCGCCCGCATCGCGCAGTTGCGCGCCCAACGCGCGCGGCTGTTGGGCTTTACCAGCCACGCGGCCTGGAAACTCGAAGACCAGATGGCCAAGACTCCGGAAGCCGCGCTGCAATTCATGGACGCGCTGGTGCCGGTGGCGACGGGCAAGGCCAAGAGCGAAGCGAAGGACATTCAAGCGGTGATCGATGCGCAAAAGGCCGGCTTTACCCTGCAGGCGTGGGACTGGGATTTCTATGGAGATCAAGTCCGCAAGGCAAAATACGATCTCAATGACGCTGAGATCAAGCCGTATTTCGAGTTGAACAACGTGCTGGAAAACGGCGTCTTTTTTGCGGCCAACCAGCTGTACGGCATTACCTTCAAGGAACGCAAGGACATCCCGGTCTATGAACCGGATGTGCGCGTATTTGAAGTCAGCGACGTCGACGGCAAACCGTTGGCGCTGTTCTATTGCGACTATTTCAAAAGGGACAACAAGCAAGGCGGCGCCTGGATGTCTGAATTCGCCGGCCAGTCGAAGCTGCTGGGCACCCTGCCCGTGATCTACAACGTCGCAAATCTGCCGAAGCCGGCGCCGGGCGAGGCGGCGCTGATCAGTTTCGACGACGTGACGACCATGTTTCATGAATTCGGTCACGCGCTGCACGGCATGTTCTCCAACACGCGCTATCCGACGCTCGCAGGCACGTCGACCGCGCGCGATTTCGTGGAATTTCCGTCGCAGTTCAACGAACACTGGGCGACCTATCCGGCCGTGTTCAATCACTTCGCCAAACACTATCAAACCGGCGCACCGATGCCGGAGGCTCTGGTCGCCAAGATCAAGAAAGCGAAGAATTTCGCGGAAGGCTATTCGCTGACCGAAACACTGGCGGCAGCCGAACTCGATATGCAATGGCATGTGCTGACGGCCGATGCGCCTTTGCAGGATCCCGATGCGTTCGAGAAGCAGGCTCTCGCCAAAGTCCATATGGACCTGCAAGCGGTGCCGCCGCGATACCGATCCAGTTATTTCAGCCACATCTGGGGCAGCGGCTACTCCGCCGGCTACTACGCCTATCTATGGACGCAGATGCTGGCTGATGATGGCTATCAGTGGTTCGATGATCACGGCGGCCTTACCCGCGCCAACGGCGATCGCTTCAGGCGCATGATTCTGTCGCGCGGCAATACCGAAGATCTTGCCGCGATGTACCTGGCCTGGCGGGGCAAGGCGCCCAGTATCGACGCCATGATGAAGTACCGAGAGCTTGCGGCCCAGTGATATTGACCGGCTGTGTGCGCTAGTCAGAGAGAGTGAGAAGAGTGGGGGGCCGGAAGGAACACGGCCGCGGGGCATGTCAAAC
>Ga0307474_10001171_pt1 | contig 19100 bp, 16 predicted proteins | sample atmos_gasesECM1C_2_FD_203312 | JGI IMG/M metagenome (GOLD analysis project Ga0307474, IMG submission 203312) | Hardwood forest soil microbial communities from Morgan-Monroe State Forest, Indiana, United States - atmos_gasesECM1C_05 | ecosystem: Environmental > Terrestrial > Soil > Temperate... | reverse complement strand
CATCCCGCAGTTCGATGAAGTAGATCGGCCGTTCATGTTCATTTTCCCATTTGGTGGGAAGCACCTTCCGCTGACTCCCGTCGATCTGGACGATGGAGCCGGGCCGGATCAACGGCCACATGGTGAGACTGGAGGCGCATTGAGACGAAGTTACGGACCTCCATCGTCGAGGGGGTATCAGTCTTCCTTTCACTCTTCGATGACAACCCGAAAGTGAAGAGAGTCTTCTGCCCGAAGAAAGAGTGTTACGACTCCCAGAAAAACGCCAGCCACCGGTTCGGCAAGCCCTTGCCTTCGTTTGGCTGGCTGATCGAGCACGGGGCTGTTTGTGCCCTCAATTTCCCGATCGGCATGAACGCCGGACTTGCCAAGGCGCTGGGGGTCATGATGAAGCTCGATTTCGAGCGCGCCGTGCTTAATCGCGTTCCGAAAATCGAGGCGCATCCCGAACAATACTTCCGCCAGGTTTTATTCCTTTGCGATGAATATCAGCACTTCGCAACCGTTGGCGAAAGCGATCCTACCGGTGACGAGAAATTCTTCAGCCTTTCGCGGCAGCCAAAGTGCATCCCGATCATCGCCACGCAGAGCATTAGCTCACTGCGCTCCGCGTTGCCCGGTGAAAGCTGGCGCACGCTCCTGCAAACTTTCCGCACCAAGATTTTCCTGTCGCTCGCGGACGATTTCTCCGCGAAGACAGCGAGCGACCTCTGCGGACGCGAAGACCAACTCAAAGTCAGCTATAGCCTGTCGGAAAGCGGGCACGACACCAAGATCAGTTGGCTCACCGGCAAAGCGCTCTCGCACAAGGCCAATATCGTCGCCTCGAAGAGCTACAGCACGCAAGCCGACTACCGCTTCGACATGAAAACCTTCATGGAGTTGCGCAACGCACAGTCGGTAATCCTTGCTTACGACGGAATCAACCCGGCACCACCGACATTTTGCTATCTGAAGCCCCATTACAACGATCCCAACGATTCGTACTTTGTTCAGCTCGCACAAGGAAGACTCTAATGAACGGATTTGAAATGATCCTGCCGTTTCTGAAGCCCATCGAGCACCTCATTCTTGACGACTCAATCAGTGAAGTCATGGTGAACGGTCCCGACCGCGTATTCATCGAGAAGGCCGGTTTCCTTCAACAGGTCCCAGGCGTTTCGATCGGCGAGCGATCCCTCATGGTAGCTGTAAAGAATATTGCCAGGCGGCTCGGTGACGACATCTCGGAATCAAAGCCCATTCTCGACTCCCGATTGCCCGATGGCAGCCGCGTAGCAGCGGTGATCCCTCCCTGCAGTCTCGCCGGCGTCACGCTCACGATCCGCAAGTTCAACACCCGTCACTTCGAAATGGAGGATCTAATTCGGGCGGGCACACTCGATCATGCCCTCGCGAACCACCTCGAAGACTACGTGCTGGCTCGCAAGAATATTCTGATCGCTGGAGGTACCGGCACCGGAAAAACCACGCTTTTGTCAATCCTCGGCAAATTCATTCCGCAGGAAGAACGCGTTCTCGTCATCGAGGACACGGCTGAGATCCAATTGGCGCAGGAAAACCTGGTCCGGTTTGAAGCGCGCCGTGAACAAAATGGTCTGCCGGCAGTGGTCATTCGCGATCTGTTGAAGGCCGCACTGCGCCATCGCCCGGACCGCATCGTGCTCGGAGAGATCCGCGGCGGTGAAGCATTTGACTTGCTGCAACTTCTGAATACGGGGCACTCTGGCACGCTCTCGACCATTCATGCAAACTCGGCGCAGCAGGGTCTCGCACGATTCACAAGTTGTGTTTTGCAAAGCGGGATCGACTTACCCTACCGCGCCGTCAAGACAAACATCGCTGATTCGCTGAATGTCGTCGTCCATATCGAGCGGCGGCCGGGTCGCCGATACGTCTCCGAAGTTCTCTTCATCAACGGGTACGACCCGGACGCGGACTTATTCGACTACGGCTCAGTGTTCCTGGCTAAACAGGAGCAACCATGAGCACCGACACTGCTTTCAGACCGCGCTCTCTCACCGCTTCTGAATACGTCTGGGGGCTCTTCGAGCCTGGTGACAACGCCGCGATCCTCGTGCGAAATCGCTCGACAGGCCACACGGTTCAACGAATCGCCAAAGCTGAGACGATAGCCAGCCGCGGCTTTCAAACCTGGCTCGAGAATCAGAATGCTAGCGGTTCCGACGTATTCATGGGAATGAATCCCATCAAGGACGGCGCGTACAACCGGACTAAGGAAAATATTAAGAACATTCGTCACGTCTATCTCGACCTCGACAGGAATGGCGACGCATCCCTCGAAGCGATTCGAAATTCGCATTCTGTGCCAGCGCCAAACTTTGTCCTCGACACCTCGCCCGGCAAGCACCAGGTCGTGTGGAAAGTGAGCGGATTCAGTCAGGACAAAGCGGAATCTTTGCTGCACAGCCTCGCCAATCAATTTGGCGGCGATCCTGCGGCAACGGACTCGACGCGTGTGCTTCGCCTGCCGGGATTCGCCAATCGGAAGCTTTCAGAGGAATTCATCGTCCAAGCGCGACAGGAAAGCGATGCGGTCTACACGCTCCGTGATTTCACGACTCATGAAGATTCGCTCGAAACACCCCGGCATTTGGACGATGGACAAGAACGTCCACGGCCGGTGCCGAGCCAGCACAAAAGCCAATCTGAGCACGATTGGGCCTACGCGAAGCGTGCGCTCGCTCGCGGCGACGATCCGGAAGTTGTGATTCAGCGCATCGCCGACTACCGCTCGGAAGATAAAGACGATCCGAATTACTACGCACGGCACACCGTCACGAAGGCTCAAGCTGACCTGCACCGGGGGACCGCTACCGCGAGAACAAACGGTTCACAACGAATCGAGGACCATGAACTCACCGAAGATCAGAGGGGAATGCCATGACTCCTACTGCTCTTGTTAACACCGATCAGCAGATTTGGAAACCCAAAGACGAATATCCGTTAACCGTCCGAGAAGCAGCCAAATATCTTGGCGTGAGCCAACAAACTGTATATCTTTGGGTTGAGCGAAAGCAGATTCCCCATCTCCGCGTAATGGGTCGCAACATCCGGTTCCTCAAATCGGATCTCGAAACATTCCGCGCGTCCTTTAAACAGGAGATGGAGAATGCCTAGAGCACGAAGGTACGACGGTGTGGTGTATCGACGGGCTGGAACAGAAATCTGGTGGATTCGCTATCGGGATCGTAAGGGAATCGCCCGGAGAGAGTCCAGCCAGACCGCCGATTGGGAAGAAGCAAGTAAGAAACTCAGGGAGAGACTTCTAGCGAGGGACGCCAATCTTCTGGAAGTCGTACGAAAGGGCGAAACCTTGACTTATGGGCAATGGTCGGATTCCTTCTTGGAGAACTATTCCAAGCCGCCCATGCGCGCCGAAGGCACGCACCAAGCGAACGAAAGGTGCATTAAACACCTGAAGGCTGCGTTTGGCGCAACCCGACTGGTGGATGTCACCGCGGATTTGGTTGACATCTACCTTCGCGAACGCCTTCGAGCGCCCGTCGTCGTCAAGATGAAGCTCGGTTACAAGGAACTGCGAATCGTGAAATCCACAACCGTACACCAGGAGTTCAGAGTTCTCCGGCGTATGCTGAACGTGGCGGTTCGCAAGAAACTCCTAGCCGCAAATCCCTGTTCAGGTGTTGAGTTTCCGGTTGCCGTGAAAGGTTTGTTCAGACCGCATTATGTCTCGTGGTCCGAACAACAAAAGATCGAATCCCACGCTCCGCAATACTTGCGGAACGTGGTTCGAATCATTACGGAGACCGGGTTGCGGATCTACAAGGAACTGATTCTGATGCGAAAAGACCAAGTGGATTTGCAAAATGCGGTGGTCTGGATACCGGATTCGAAGACTCCAAACGGCACGGCCGAAGTTCCCCTCACCTCGCTCGCCATTGACGCTTTCAAGAATCAGATGGCGATCTCGGGTGAAGGACCGTATCTGTTTCCGAGCGATCTGAATCCCACCGGACATCTCAAAAAACTCAAGACCGTTTGGACGAAAACTCTGCGACGGGCAAAGATTCCCTATTTTCGGATTTACGACCTGCGCTCTGCCTATGCCACAAGGCTGAGCGCCGGAGGCGTAGCCGACGAATGGGTAACGCAGCTGCTCCGCCAGAGCGACGCGCAAGTCTTCAAGAAGTATTCCCAGATGAAGTTGCGGATGAAGCGCGAAGCCCTGGAGAAGCTCAACCGTCGAGCGAACGAAATGGCACCGGTGGGGGAGGCCGATGCTTTTTCGACCGCGCCATTGCGCACCGAGGTCGTCCAATGACGCATTCGTGCACAGTTCGTGCACAGTGTGCACGAATAATGCGGCGTTTGGGCCGAGGTGATTTTTCTAACTCTTTTGCAATCAGGAAGAAGTTGGTGGACGTGACCGGGATCGAACCGGTGACCCCCTGCTTGCAAAGCAGGTGCTCTCCCAGCTGAGCTACACGCCCACCGTCGGATTGACTGTCATTCTAAGACATTTGCAGTCGTGCGAGAACTCCAAATGTGCCTTCTCACCTTTTGTGTTCAACAAAATGCTCTGGGTTCTCGGTTTTTTTCAGGTCGACGTGGTGATCGTCTTCAATGCGGCGCGACCCCGGGTTGAGGATGTGGAGTAAAATCGGATCGTGCCTTTGAGCCGAAAGCCAACATACAAATGACATCCGAACAAAATGCAAGCCTGTTCTTTGTGCTCTCGCCAGCCAACCTATCGGGACGTCGAGCAAAAGTTCTACTGAATCCAAAGGCGAAATTCGACCTTGCGACGCGCTTGCGGAGCACGGGCGCAAGTTTGGGGGAAGTTTTCAGTTTTATCAGCGGGCTTTATTTTCGGGGAAAGCTGGCTTACGGAAACACATTTGGCAAGGCCGTCACCGATCAGAATTCCGCGGTGCTGATCATTACCGCGACGCGAGGGTTGCTTGCGCCATCGACCGTGATCAGGCCCGAAGATTTAGACGAAATGGCCGCGGTGCCAATCCGGAAGTCGGAACCGCGATATCGGCTGCCACTCGAGCGCGACGCGATGATCCTTGCGAGCCGCCTACCAAGGGATCGAAAAATCGTGCTGCTGGGCAGTGTGGCAACTTCGAAATATCTCGAGCCCCTGTCAAACATTTTAGGAAACAGGTTGTTGATTCCCGCCGAGTTCGTAGGGCTGGGAGACATGAGCCGCGGATCTCTTCTCCTGCAAGCGGTCCGTGCGGGAAACCAACTGTCGTACATCGGTATTTCGCGGATGGACTTTCCCTCAAAGGCGCTCAAAACCTCCAGGTCGCGGAGGAATGACGGTGTGAGAAGGCCAAGCGAGAGTCACAGCCGAATAAAATCACCGGCCCTCCCTTTTAAGCGATAGAGGAGGATGCAAAACCTGGAAGGCGAACGCTTAAGCTTAAGGCAGTTTCGTTGACAATGTCCGCAGTCACACCCCACACAGCCAATTTGCCCTCTTCGCCAGACAAGGTAGGCTCAGCCCAGACTCATCGCGTCCCGAATCGGAGTTTCAAAGTCAGCGTGCCGGGCCTTAAATGCGCTTACTGCGGCGTAAGCTTTATGTAATCCCACGCGAGCGAATAGTTGCTACTCGCCGTATTTTTTCCGGTGACCGTGAACCTAAACACCTGATTTCCCGCCGCGAGGGCTACGGTACCCATGTCAAATTCCGCCCAAACCTCTCCGGAGGCGTATTGATCTTTCGTCGGGCCCAAATTCGTGCCGTTGACGGCCAGTTGTGAAATACCGCGGGTGGGATACTCTTTTACCGCGTATTTCACGTCGTAGATTCCGGCCGCCGGAACATTCAGCGTGATGGAAACCGAATCTCCAATTTTGGTGCTGTCGAGCGTCGTGCCGTTCCCGTTTGTGAATCCGGTCCAGGCGAACGCCCGATATGTCGGACCGGAACTCGCGCTCGAACTCAGGAGGTTTTCGGTCTGATATACGATTGGAGTTTTCACAACTGACGCACTCGCCGTGTACGACCAAGTAGCGATCTCCTGTGTAGCCGTCAGCGCGCCCGTGCCTGCAGTGAAACCCACGTACGCGGTCGAAGCCCCCACCACCGTGGGAATATTGACAGCCCATGAGGTGGTGAACGTTTTTCCGATGGTGTTATCAGTGATGGTCATTGCGAGCGTGGTGCCGTCGTAGGTCATGTGCACACTCATGACGTCCCCGCTATGCAGATTTACTCCCGAGCTGGTCATGTCGATGGCAGGCGTTGTCGGTGCCGCCCCGCCTGTATACTCGCCCGTGGAATCAGGGCCTTCACCCGCGTTGTTCGATAGATCGAATTTCACTGCGACGCTCTTAGCGATCGTTGCGTAGCCGAGGCTGCCGCCGCTGGTGCCCAACGCGTTCGGCGCATTGTTTTGGATTGTGAACGTAATTCCGTCTGCCGACGGGTTCGTCAGTTGGAAAGTAAAATCACTGGTAAATGATTGCACGTTGACCAATGTCGTGTAGAACGCGCTGCCGGCTTGATAGGTACCACCGTTGGTCAAGGTCACTCTGTTCGCGGTCTGATTCCACGTGGCGCTGCCGTTGAACAGCAACCCAGTGTTGGAGGTAAATCCTCCCGCGAAGTTGATCGTCGGAGAACCCGCCGTTTGCAAAGTGTAGACGGCGCTGGCGACAGTGCTGTTGCTGTCGCCGGCAAGGCTGGCAATGGCTTTCACCGTAGTAGTAGCGCTCACCGCAAAACCCGCGCTGTACTGCTTCGTCGTGCCGAGTCCCGGCGAAGGAGTCGAGCCATCCGTCGTGTAGTAAATCGTTGCGCCGCTGGTTGTATCCGAGATTGCCACGTTCAGCGATCCACTGAACGTTTCGCTTCCCGGAGTGATTTGAGGCGTCGCCACGGTTGCTGTCTGCGGCGGTGTTGACACAAACGTCCAGGTTTCGACCTTTTGGCTGGATGTCAAGCTCCCGGTCCCGCCGGTGAAACCGACGAAAGCCGTATTCCCGCCGACCGTACTCGGAATATTTATCGTCCAGCTTTGTGTAAATGTTTTGCTGATGACCTGATCCGTCAGTGTCATCGTCAAGGTCGTCCCGTCGTAAGTAATATGCGTGGTGATGGTGTCGCCTTCAATCAACATGATGCCCGACGGCGTCAGATCGATCGACGGTTGCGTCGGCGAAGCTCCGTTCCTGTATAGCCCAGTCGAATCGTCACCCTCTCCATCGTTGCTGTAAATATCAAACTTGATCGCGATGCTCTTTCCGATTCCTGGTGTCCCGCCCGGGGTATCCGGACCATAACCGAGCCCGCCCCCGCTGGGGCCTAGAGCCGTCGTACTGGAGTTCTGGATCGTGAAAGTCATGCCGTCAGCGGCCGCGTCCGATATCTGGAACGTAAAATCGGTCGTGAAGTTTCGAATATCCATCGGAGTGGTGAAAAACGCGCTGCCGGCTTGATTCATTCCGCCGTTGGTCAGTTGCAAACGGCTATCGTCTAGATCCGTGCTGCCGTTGAACTGCATTCCCACCGGGTTGCTGAATCCCAACCCAAAATTGATCGACGTTGTCGCACCGGAACTAATCGTATACGTACCGGTCGCCACTCCGCTGTCCGTCAGCCCGCTTTGCGAACCGATGGCCATGATTGTTTCCGTAGACGCGACCGAAATCGGCCCGGTGTAAACCGTGGAATTGTGCGTCGGCATGGTGCCGTTGGTCGTGTAGTAGATGGTCGCACCCGGATCGGTGATGGTCACGGTTTGCGCACTGGCGTACGTGCCCGGCGCCGGCGACAACGAGGGCGGCGCAGTTTGAGTCGTAATTGTGTAAGTCCCGGTGTTTATCGCGCTCTGCAGAAAACCAGTCGCTACAGCGGTCGCCTGTAGCGTCGTTGTGCCGGTCAGCGTGATCGGACCGGTATATTTTGTCGACCCGGTCGTCGGGGTGGTCCCGTTGGTCGTGTAGTAGATCGTTGAATTGGCGGTGCTATCGGAAATCGCAACCTGTACGCTGCCGGCGAAAGAACCGCCCGCCGGACTGAAAGACGGCGTCGCCGCTCGAGGCTCGCTGGCCAGCAAGCCGAACACATCCACCTCCTGCTGCGCTCCAACGTAGACCTTACCGTTGGTCACCACCGGCACCACGAATTTTACCGCCGGCCCGAGCTTGTCGGGATTACTGGTTTGGTTCGAAGCGTAAAGTTCGTTCGTAACGTCCGTCGCATCATAGGCGTGCAGAATCGCCGCCCCATTATTCGAGTATTGATCGGTCTGCGCCGCCCATACGATTCCATTGCTGGTGCCATTCGAAGATATGACCGGCGTCGCGCCCGGAAAACCAATTGTCTCCGAGGACTCGGATGTTTGGGAGGCTGAAAGATTTCCGTTGGTAAACGTGTACGCCTTCAGGTGATCGCCGTTGCCCCAGAAATACATATTGCCGTTCCAGTAAGCCGGCATGGACCACAGGCCGCCGATCCCGTTCACGACGTTAATGATTTCCGGATCGCTCGTGCAGCCGTTGCAATAGTGGCTTCCATCTTTTGTCATCATATCCCGGTTCACAACGTACAGGCGTCCTTGCTTACCCGATTGCACCAACACATGCGGAAACGTACCGGCTTGATCCGGCGGAATGATCACACCCCCTGATCCCAGGTCGGTGTCTGATCCATCCAGACTCGACGAGTTATATGGCGTGAAATAGTCGGTGGGAGTGATGCCCCCGGTCGAAGAAAGAGTCAATTGCACGATGCTGTCGCCGAAATCCACGCTGGCCGAAGGTGCCGGTGCAGGATTGGGGACTACGTTTGAGGTGACCGGGTAATCGCCGTTTCCCGTGGCCACGAATATCCGGCCCGTTCCGCTCGTATCCGCCGCCAGACCTGCGCCGGACGCCCACAAGCCGCTGCCGACGCCGTTCGGCGAAGTGCACCACGCGCCAGCCGCCTTCATCGTCGTGGCGTTGTAACTCAGGATCCAACCGTGCCACGGGCCCTGGTCCCCATGGGCGGCAAATCCAACGTAAACGTAACCGTCGATAAGCAGCAATCCGGGTCGCTGGTTTTCCCACTGGGAGCTGAACGTCAGTGTGCCGGTCTTCGAGCCGTTTCCGGTTCCCGGAACCGAAGCGCTCATCACCGTCGGGCCGCCGAATTTCTCGGCCCCAGAAGTAATGTCAATCGCGTGCAGCCTCAAAATGTACGTGCCGCTTTCAAGCGTTTTGGAAACTACATATAGCGTTTTGGTGGTCGGATCGATCACCGGCGTTCCGGTAATTCCGATTTCCGGAACGATGTCAGTGGTGTTGACGTTTGCATTCGGCACCGTCGAACCCCCACTCGGCACGAAATTCACCTGCCATAGCGGTGCTCCTCCGGTGTCCGCATCGAAAGCGTAGAGCAGGTCATGCTCCGTTGCGACGTACAGCACGTTGTGCGTACCCTGCCCGGCGATCGCGACGCCGGGGACATATAAGGGCTGGGCGTAAACATAACCTTGGACCGAAAGACTGAACAATTTCCCGAACGTCACGGAATTTACGTTTGCGGTGGTCAAGATTGTTTCGCTCGTATTCTGGCCGTTACGGCCGTTGTCGTAATGCTGGGTCAAAATCGGCGTTTGAGCAGAGATGCCGGGCACAAAGCAGAATAAATAAACGGCAATCGTCAACGCGACGCCTGCCAAATATCGGCCTCTGCTGGTCGCAGCGCGAAGAGTATGTTCGGGGTAAACTCGTGCGTTGCGCTGGGAAATTTTCATCTCGATCGCCTCTCGCTCAAAATTTAAGAACGGTTCATTCGCGGAACGGAGTCCGGGCAGGGGACCGTAAGATACCACGTCGAGGTAAAAATCCGCGCGCCATTTTCCGATATCGTTCCCAGTTTACGACTATTTCGTACCAGTACTTCTGGCTCTTACGCAGCTGACGGCATCAACACAGCCATCGTCTGGAAGAATAGTTCTTTAAGGAAGAATGGTAAGCTGTTGGGTTTTTTGAGGTCGTCCGACGCTCGAGGCGGTGATCACCAAAACGGCGTTCGATGTTGGGCGATGCAATTCCATTGAGCGAATTGTCGCCTGTGTCTGACGCGCAGCGACATGAAAGTACGGCGGCAGACTATTTAATAGCCCCGCCGGTTCCGCTTGGAGCTTTACCCATGTTCCCGACGGCGGCGCGGGGGCGTCGAGAGTCAAGGTTACGTCGACTGTATCGTGCCCTTTGACGGAGTCGACTTTGCTCCCGTCTTTTGTGAACTCTGCCTCGTTCACGGGTATTCGCGCGAATACGTTGACTAAGTTTCTGATCACAAATATTTGATCCCCCGGGGGATCGCCAAGGCAATGCACGGTCAATTTGGTGATAACCGTCTGGGTGCCGGGTGCGACTGGCACATGCGTGTCGTCCCAAAACAGATAAACACCATTCTGAACCACGGGAACCTTGGTGTAGAACGGTTTCGTTTCCGCGTTGGTATCGGGCTTGTGCTCCCCCGTGCCGTCATTCCAGTCGATGGTTGGCGAAAAATTATCGGCGTAAGAACATGGATTGGTGATTAATCCAATGGGCGCGTGCGATTGCACCGAACGGTAAGACAATCCAGCTTCAAAATCAGTTGTGGTCAAAATCATGTTTCCTGCGTCCGCTCGCGCGACGGGGACTTGGCCCGGCCCGACCAGGAAAAAGACAACCAAAAAGACGATCACAGCCAACAACGGTATCGCGATTTTCATTGGCGCGAATTTCACCTCAGAACAACTGGCCTTGCCATTGCCGCCGCTACAGGCAGAAACAATTAGGCACGATTAAACAAGATTGGTGCACCTAGCTTCGAACTGTAATTGGGCCGGTAGCGCTCCGTATTGTACTGGGTCACGATGTCGACCTTGCGTGCGCCGGCCGAAACGTGCGGCAAGTCGGCGTGCGCATAGCAGCCATTCTGCAGTCCGACCATTCGCCCGGTAATGCCGTCGCGAATCAGATCAACCGCGATATTGGCGAAGGTCGTGGCCACGATTTGATCCATCGCATCGGGGTCGCCGCTGCGCAAATCATAGGTCAGGTCACTGGTCATAGTTTCTTCGCCAGTTCTTTGTTCGAGTTCCTTGGCCAGGGCCTGCCCCACGTCCACCTTCTTTCGGTGACCATAGGCGTCCATCTCACCCACTTCCTCCACTTTGCCCTGCTTTGGTGCCGCACCTTCTGAGGCAATGACGATCGAATAATTACTTTCGTTATGGTGTTTGTCTTCCAGCAGAAGCTCGGCGACATGGGCCATATCAAACGGGTATTCAGGAATCAGGCAGCGCGCTCCGGTCACATACGCGGTGTACAAGGCAGTGAATCCGGCGTCGCGGCCGAAGATGCGGAAAATTCCGATTCGCTCGTGCGAGCCCAGCGTGGTTCGCTGGCGGGTGATGGCGTCCTTCGCGCGCGTGATGGCCGTCGAGAACCCGATGCAATATTCGGTGCCGGCCACATCGTTGTCCATGGTCTTAGGCACACCAATCACCGGGAAACCATTCCGCGAAAGCGTGGCCGCGAACCCCAACGTGTCATCGCCGCCGATCGCCACCAGACATCCGATTCCAAGCTTTTCCAAATTTTCGATCACGATGGGCGTGAAATCGTAGTTCTTGCCATCAAACGACAGGCTCTTCAGCCGCTCTGGCGAAATGTGCGCGGGCACTTTGGAAGCCGCGACCCGGCTCGGGTTCGTGCGCGAGGTGTGCAAAATCGTCCCGCCCGTGCGGTCGATCGTACGCGTGTTATCGCGCGTCAACTCGCGATGGTAAATGCTTTCTCCGGTTTCCGAAGTATCAACGTTGGTCAGTCCTTTCCATCCCTTGCGGATACCCACCACGTTTTTGCCCATTTCGGTTGCGCGGTACACCACGGATTTGATTACCGAGTTCAGGCCGGGGACATCGCCGCCTCCCGTGAGTATGCCGATCGTGTTTTTTCCCGACATTCCTAGCCGCTCCTGGCGATTTTCAATCCGCGAGTTGAGCTCGCGCTTGAGCTGTGCACAGTTGGATCGCTTGCCCAGTTATTATAGTTGATCGCGCGTCATTCGAGAGCGCCGCTTTGCAGCGCTCCGAGCACTTGCGACCCAGGGCCACCGCCGAAACCGTCTCCGTCCCGGCTCTTGTTACAACCGCAGGATTTGCGTCCAAATTGCTTCCTGCTTCCCGCGGACTCTGGTACCATTTAGGATTGGTAAAAGTTCAAATTTATGTTTGGAGCGACGCATCAATGGCACTCGCATGCGAAATCTGTAACAAGAAGCCTCAATACGGCAACACGATCAGCCACGCGCATAACGTGACCCGCCGGCGTTGGAACCCGAATCTTCGGCGAGTTCGCGCCGTGGTCAAAGGCACCAACGTCCATATTCGTGTGTGCACTTCCTGCATTCGGTCCGGCCGCGTAACCAAGGCCGCGTGACGTTCGCCCCTCCCTGGAAGGAGTTCGGTTTGACTCGGCGAGTCCTGATTACTACCGTAATTGCGTGTGCCTTGCTGGCAGGATGCAAGAAAGAAGCCGAGCCTTCTCCAGGGGTTTGGGCCACGGTCAATGGGAGCGACATCACCCGCGATCAGGTAGAGAAGTATTTCCGGACGCGTGTTAACGCCGAGGGTCCGACCCCTTCTCAAGAAGAAGCCCTCTCCCTGAAGCTCAATATTCTGGACGAGTTGGTGAATAACGAAATTCTTCTCGAGCGCGCCAAGAAAGCGAACCTGGTGGCGAGCGACGCCGAAGTCGAAGACAAGTTCACCGAATCGAAGACTCCCTTTACCGAAGAAGAATTCCAGAAAAAACTGAAGGATACCGGCCTGACGGTTGAAGATCTGAAGGGAGACATTCGCAGGCAACTATCGGTCCAGAAATTATTGAACCGGGAAGTGGTCGCGAAGATTTCGATCACCGATCAGGACGTTCTCGATTTTTACAATAAAAATCGAGCTCAATTTAATGTGGCCGAGCCGCAGTATCACATCGCCCAGATCGTCGTGACCTCTCATCCTGATCCGGCGGTGCACAATCGTAAAAACGACAAGGCCACTACCGATCCTGAAGCCAAACGGAAAATCGCATTGATCGAACAAAAGCTGGCAGGCGGTGCTGATTTCGCTCAACTCGCTATGGACTATTCTGAGGACTCCACGGCAACGACCGGTGGTGATCTTGGATTCGTTCCGGAATCGGCACTCAATCGTTCTGATCCCGTACTGAAAAAGACCGTTTTGACCATGAAGGCCGGCGACGTTACCCAGCCAATTGGTGACAAAAACGGCTACCGAATACTTAAGCTGATCGCTAAAGAGCCCGCTGGCCAACGCGAACTATCCGACCCGCAGGTGCAGCAGTCGATCCGGGATATGCTGCGGAACCGCAAAGAACAACTCCTTCGTTCCGCTTACATGATCAACGCCCGCGACGAGTCACACGTAACGAATTACTTGGCTCGACAAATCCTGGAATCCGCGGGCAAGCTGCCCAATTAAACCGGTTCAAGCAGCAATATATCTTCCGCGCACAGAATCGGGCTTTATAGAAATTGCCCGGGTGAGGTAGAACGCGCTGCGCCCGAGCGCTTAACCGCGCGTTACGGTTTGCACCAGGGGACCGTTCGGCCGCATGGATCGCGCGATGCCAACCGCAAGCAGACCAATCAGCGGAGTTAAAAGCAGGCAGACTAGAAATCCCTTCCAGAACGTAATTCCTTCTCGCTCCATTTTATCCGCTATAACCGCGCAGGCTACGACCCACAGCAGCCCGGCAATCCCCAGCGACAGCCATCCAGTGGCTATCGCGAAATGCATATGTCCTGACATTGTTGCTCCCCAGAAACTGCAGGCAGGCCAGTCGCCCGCTGTTTGCGTTGATTCGATTGTGAAGGGACCGAAGCAGCGCGGAAAGGGCTGGCGATGAGGTTAGGGCCTAGTGGTAAACAGTTACTGGTAGGATGCCTGCGTCAGGCCACCACGGCGACAACATCACCCGGATTGATCGTCTGACCTTCGACCACGCCCAACCGCTCGACCGTGCCGGATTTCGGCGAGCGAACTTCGTTCTGCATCTTCATAGCCTCAACGATCACCAGGCCTTGTCCGGCTTGCACCTGATCTCCCGCCTGAACCAGCGTGCGCACGATTTTCCCGGCCATCGGAGCCAGGATATTTTGGCGTCCTTGCGCCTCGGCCGCGCCTGCCCGATTTTTCTTCCGTTCGCGGGGATTTTCGATTGCCGCGGAATACTCATATCCATCGGCAACGACCCGAAGTCCGGTGCTGCTTTCTTCCACCTGTACTTCGAACGAGCCTCCGTCGACGATGACGGAATACGCTCCATGGGAGATTTCGAGCGCATCGGCTTCGACTTCACAGCCATCGATTTTCCATTGTGGCCGCTCGCCCGCATGGGTTAATTCGACGGTGTGCCGGCGGCCCTGAAGGGTGACGTCAACTTTCATGGTGTTGTTCTCGCGGGCTAGGAATGTCATCCCCGTCCGAGGCCGCTCAATTGAGCGAGCCGACCCTCCAACTTCCATTGAGAAATCGGCGGCGGCGCCGTATCCGAGTTCGAGGTTTGCGCCGTACGTGAACTGGCCTGCCAAAGCGCGACCGCAATGGCCGCCGCGTAATCTCTAGCGGAATTCGTTTCTTTCTCGTCCGCTGTTTGTTCCGAAGCAGGCTGGGGAGCGAGCAGAAAATCATCCAGCCATCGAGTGTAAACCTCGCCGCTGATGAAATCGCGGCTGGCTAGAATTCGTTCGAAGAGCCTTACATTGGTTTTGATTCCGCTGGCGCGATATTCTCGTAGGGCGCGCTTCATTCGCGCGATCGCTTCGTCGCGATCGCCTCCCCAAGCGATCAGTTTTCCGAGCATTGGGTCGTACTCGTTGGGAACCGTCCAGCCTTCATATACGCCGTCATCCAAACGAATTCCGGGACCTGAAGGCGTCGCATAATTTGTGATCTTGCCTGGAGAAGGGAAAAAGTTGTTGTCAGGATCTTCGGCATAAATTCGGCACTCGATCGCGTGGCCGCGCAGCGTAACGTCTTTCTGGGTGAGCGTGAGAGCTTCTCCCGCGGCGATTCGGATTTGCAGTTTCACGATATCGAGCGACGTCACCATCTCCGTGACTGGATGCTCGACCTGCAAACGCGTGTTCATCTCGAGAAAATAGAAATTGCGGCCGTCATCCACCAGGAATTCCACGGTTCCGGCGTTCGTATATTTTCCGGCCCGCGCCAATTTCACCGCAGCTTCACCCATCGCTGCCCGCAATCGGGGTGTCATGACGGGCGAAGGGCATTCCTCGATCACCTTCTGGTGGCGCCGCTGAACCGAGCACTCGCGTTCTCCCAAGTACACGATGTTCCCGTGTTCATCGCCCAAGATCTGAATCTCAATGTGCCGCGGCTTATCCAGATATTTTTCAAGATACATGCGACCATCGCCGAACGCATTCTGAGCTTCAGAAGAAGCGTCACGCCAGGCGGAATCAAGGTCACTTTCTTTAGCGACCATCCGCATGCCTTTGCCACCCCCGCCTGCCACAGCTTTCAGCACGACGGGAAAACCTGTTTTCCGCGCCACCTCCTTCAGTTCCTCGGCACTTTCAATCGGTGCTAGAGTTCCCGGCACCGTCGAAACGCCGATTTCTTTGGCAATCAATCGTGCGGCGGTTTTTGAGCCCAATCGCTCCATCGCTTCCGGCGAAGGCCCGATGAATTTTAAGTTGGCCTCGGCACAAGCTCGGGCGAGCGCCGGATTTTCCGCCAAAAAGCCGTAGCCGGGATGAATGGCGTCGCAGTCCAAATTGCGCGCCGCTCCGATAATTTTTTCGACGACCAAGTAACTCGCGCGCGAAGGCGCTTCGCCGATCGGATAAGCTTCGTCGGCTAGTCGAACGTGCAACGACGCGCGATCGACATCGCTGTACACGGCGACGGAACGTATGCCCAGTTCGCGGCAAGCGCGAATGATGCGCACCGCGATTTCACCACGATTCGCAATCAGGATTTTTTTGAACATTTCTTAAGGGTCCGGCAGCGCCGGAATGTTACCACGCTGACCCCGTGCCGTGCTTCCAGCCGTCGTGCCCAGCTAAGCCAGCGCAGGTTGGCAACTTGCGTACGGGCGTCTATGATGGCAGCGTCGCTTCTGCGACCAGAGTCCTCATCTTGGAAAAATCTCAGCAGGATCAGCTCAAAAAGCAAGCCGGCGAGGCGGCCGCACGGATGGTCGAAGACGGAATGATCGTCGGCCTCGGCACCGGCTCAACCGCGCAGTACGCCATCGCGGCGCTCGGCCAGCGCGTGGCCGAGGAAGGCATCCGCATTTTTGGAATACCCACTTCGGCGCGAACCATGCAACAGGCGCAGAGCGTAGGCATTCCGCTGACCACCTTTGCCGAGCATGTGACGATCGATTTGACGATTGATGGCGCGGACGAAATTCTTCCCGGACCGCTCTACTTGATCAAAGGCCATGGTGGCGCTTTGCTGCGCGAGAAGATTGTGGCTGCGGCCAGCAAGCGAATGGTGGTGGTGGCTGACGATACAAAATTGGTTAAGACTCTTGGCGTGCTGTGTTCCGTTCCCACCGAAATCGTGCCGTTTGGCTGGGAAACCACCCAGAAAAGATTGGCAAAGTTAAACGCGAATCCCACGCTGCGGCTTGGCGCAGATCAGAAACCGTACGTCACCGATGGCGGACATTACATCCTGGACTGCGCCTTCGGCGCGATGAGCGATCCGAAGGAAACGGCGCATCACCTGGATCATGTGGTCGGATTGGTCGAGCACGGACTGTTTTTGAAATTCGCGACGGAAGCGGTAATAGCGGGCGCGGACGGAATCAAGGTTTTGAAGAAGCAGGACTCGCCGGGCCGCTGAAAAAAAACCGCAGATTCCTTGATCGGAACCTGCGGCAAACTTTTCCGAACTTTCCGTGGACTGCGAGCACCGCAGCTAATTCTTCGCGGAACATCCTTCCGGGTAAACGGCGTCGAGCGCGCCCCACAAAGCTTTCAGACTGCGTTCGGCGGCGCAGAGCACCGCCACGGTATCGGCGCCATTCTGGTTTCCCAGCCAAGAACGCCAGGCCGCGCGATGACGGACGTCCGCTTCTTCGTGCACCGCAAAATAAGAAAGCGAGCGGGAATCGGCGATCCCATAAAATTTCTTCAGGCCGGAGATTTTTTCGGTCGCGATTTCGGGAACTTGCGCTTCGTAAACGTAGAAGGCGGCGACGGCCTGGGCCAGCGTCCCCTGAGTCGAAACCTCGTCGTAGCTATCGAGCAAGGCCGAGATGCCGGGCAGTGGTTGCACGCGATTCAGCGAAACATCGCTCACGCCGAGCGAAACCGCAAACTGGCGCCACAGCTGTGGGTGAGTGGCGGTTTCGTCCAATTCCTCCGCCAAATTCTCCATTACCAGAGATTTCAGTTCCTTGTCGCCATTGCTCCGGCTGGCGAGATCCCGCAGATTTTCGGGGAAGGCCTGCACGTGTTGATAGTACTGCTCAGCGTAGAGCGCCAGATCTTTCTTCGACAATTTTCCTTCGGTCCAGGCGCGGTAGAACGGGTGTTTCAGCAAATGGTATTTTTCGACGAGCGCGTCGAGCGCACCGAGCAGGGTCTTGCGTTCGTTACCAACTTTGGGCATCCAATTCTCCAGGAGAAATCCCGATTCTTTTAATAAAACAAAACCAACGAATCCTATCGAATTTTGGAGGAAAAATCCAGCTTCGCCGGGTCTTCGATGTCATTTTGATACCCCGGTCATAGGGGGATGTTCCCGTGTTTTTTGCGGGGGTTTGTGTCGCGCTTGTTTTCGAGGCTGCGGAAGGCGGTGACGATCCGCGCGCGGGTGTGGGCCGGCTCGATGACCGCGTCGATGTACCCACTTTCGGCGGCCACGAAGGGATTGGCGAAGGTCTCGCGGAATTCGTCGATTTTTTCGCGGCGAATGGCTTCGCGTTCGGCTTCCGGGGCGCGATCGATTTCGCGTTTATAGACGATATTGACGGCACCTTCGGGGCCCATCACGGCGATTTCGGCAGTGGGCCAGGCGAAATTGTAGTCGGTACGAATGTGCTTGGATGACATCACGCAATAGGCTCCGCCGTAGGCTTTACGCGTGATCAGGGTGATTTTAGGGACCGTCGCTTCGGCGAAAGCGTAAAGGAGCTTGGCGCCGTTGCGAATAATGCCGCCGAATTCCTGCTGAGTGCCGGGAAGGAATCCGGGAACGTCTTCAAGGGTCAATAGCGGAATATTGAAGCAATCGCAGAAGCGGACGAAACGCGCGCCTTTGATGGAGGCGTTGATGTCGAGCACTCCGGCCAGGAAAGCCGGCTGGTTGGCCACGATGCCGATGGAACGGCCGTCCACATGGGCGAAGCCGACCACTATATTCTTGGCGAAATGCTCGTGAACCTCGAAAAATTCGCCATCGTCCACGAGCGCATGAATGACGTCCTTAATGTCGTAGGGCTGTTGTGGATTTTCGGGAACGATGGTGTTGAGTGCCAGCGTAACCCGGTTCCAGGGATCCTTGGTCGGACGCTTCGGCGCATCGTCCAGGTTATTTGAGGGCAGGTAGCTGAATAATTCGCGAATCATCGCCAGGCACTCGGCGTCGTCGACCGCGACGAAATGGGCGACGCCACTGGTGGCATTGTGCGTCATCGCACCGCCGAGTTCCTGCTTGGTCACTTCTTCGTGAGTCACCGTTTTGATCACGTCCGGCCCGGTCACGAACATGTAGGAAGTGTCGCGGGTCATGAAAATAAAATCGGTAATGGCCGGCGAGTAGACCGCACCTCCTGCGCAGGGTCCCATGATGGCGCTGATCTGCGGAATAACGCCACTAGCCAGTGTGTTGCGCAGGAAAATTTCGGCGTAGCCCGCCAGGGATTTCACCCCCTCCTGAATTCGCGCGCCGCCGGAATCGTTCAAGCCGATAACCGGGGCCCCGGCACGCATGGCCAGATCCATGATCTTGATGATCTTTCCGGCATTCGATTCGGAAAGTGATCCGCCGAAGACGGTGAAGTCCTGGGCGAATACGTAGACGAGGCGCCCGTTGATGCGGCCGAAGCCG
>Ga0307474_10001170_pt1 | contig 19101 bp, 16 predicted proteins | sample atmos_gasesECM1C_2_FD_203312 | JGI IMG/M metagenome (GOLD analysis project Ga0307474, IMG submission 203312) | Hardwood forest soil microbial communities from Morgan-Monroe State Forest, Indiana, United States - atmos_gasesECM1C_05 | ecosystem: Environmental > Terrestrial > Soil > Temperate... | reverse complement strand
CATAAAGCTTCTCGTTCGGCGGCGCGTGCTCGAGGCGCACCTGGTTCAAGCCGACCTCGAGTTCCTCGGCGATCAGCATCGGGATCGAGGTATAGGTGCCCTGCCCCATCTCGACATAGGGCATCGTAAGCACGATCTGGCCGTCGCTGCCGATACGAATGAAGGCGTTCGGCTCGAAGCTCGGCGAACTAGCAGCTTCGCTGCTGCCGAGCGGCAAGTTCAGGCTCAGCACAAGACCACCGCCGGCTGTCGCACTGGTGGCCAGGAAGCGGCGCCTTGACAGGTTGGTGTCGGAAGCGCGCGAGATGATGCGATCCAGGATCATGACAAGCCTCCTCTCACTTCGCCTGCGCGGCGAGCTTGATTGCTTCGTGGATACGCACATAGGTGCCGCAGCGGCAGATATTGCCGCTCATGGCGTCGTTGATATCGGAGTCGGTCGGATGGGCGTTGCTGGCGAGCAGCGCCGAAGCCGACATGATCTGTCCGGACTGGCAGTAGCCGCATTGCGGTACTTCAAGCTCGAGCCAGGCCTGCTGGATCTTTGCGCCGGGCTGCGTCGTACCGATGGCCTCGATCGTCGTCACCCTCGAATCGCCAACGCTGTCGATGGTCGTGATGCATGAACGGGTAGCGGTGCCGTCAATATGCACGGTGCAGGCGCCGCACAGCGCCATGCCGCAGCCGAACTTGGTGCCGGTCATGCCGAGCACGTCGCGCAGGACCCAAAGCAGCGGAGTGTCGCCATCGACGTCGACGCTCTGTGCAACGCCGTTGACTTTGATGGTAAAGGCCATATGCCCTCTCCTTGGTTTTTTTGTCTGAGTTATGCGGCCCCCATGTTGATTGCGGTGAACGAGATATGTGCTCAGGCCGGGAAGCGGTCGCCGAACATTGGGCGACCGCTAACGGATTCTGCCTGAGTCGCCTCGTCCTGAAGAACGTCCCAGTGTTCAGCGAGCTTGCCATCTTCGAAGCGTACGATGTCGGCGGCGATCCATGACCTCGGACGCCCATGGCCGGAAAAGCGCCCATGTGCGATGACGTAGTCCCCTTCGGCGAGGAGCACGTGACTTTCGTAACGGAGTGTTTCGGGCAGAGCGCGAACAAGGTTGAACAACCCGTCGCGGCCCGGCGGAATGTGGGCGCTATGTTGGATATAGCGGTCCGACCAGAAGCGCTCCGCGGCGACATAGTCGCGTTTGTTGAACAGCGTGTCGAAGGCTTTGAGCACGAGCCCCTTGTTCTGTTCGGGTGAGGTCGTGGTCATGCCGTCCTCCATGAGGAAGCTCCGGTCGCTGCTTGGAAGTACAGAGTTACTTCCTGACCAGGGGTATCTGCAGATTGGTCGGGCGGTTCTGCTCCGTGTCAAAGCCGCGGCCGTCGACATTGCGGGCGCCCCAGAACAGCAGGTCGCCTCTGAGGTAAACGAGGTCGTACTCCCTGAAATGCGTCCCTTCCTTGAGACCGAAGGGAGCGAAGGCCTTCCCAAAAATGCTCTGGCGCGAATTGACCGCCCAAGGGACGTATCCAGCGGAGGCGACCTTGTTGAGTATATCAGCAAATCCCGGCGACAGGGGAGTAACTTCGTAGGCTTCATCAGCAACGAAGTCGACCTTCTGCGCGCCCGGAGCGATCGGATGGGGACCCTGCCACAGCATGTGCCCCGCAATCTCGATCCGAGCAAGCGGTACGGCACCGTAAGGGTCGGCCGAATTGATGATCTCCAGCTCGAAGCGATCGGACGGCTGATACTTGAAAGCGCGCTTGAGATAGGACGGCTTGAGCGAGCCGTCCGGGTTCTTGCTCGCGCTCGGCCGCACCTCCACAGCGATGCTTTCCCAATTTCCGAGCATCGCCTCCTTGATTTTCGCTACGTCTGCTTCCATCCCGTTTGCCCTCCGTTGATTGCTGGGCGACTGCGCTGTGGCTCCGCCAAAGCCTACTATCACCACAAGGAACAGCACCGACGCGCTAATGCCCTTACGCATGCGCAAGCTCCATCAGGGGTCAACGCTCTGGCCCTGCCTTTTAAACGGCGCCAACGGCCAAGCGGATTACATCGAGCACAAGGCTGGCGTTCGACAGCATGCGACGTGGCTGCTGGCGACCTCAATGGTCGTCGCTACCATGCGCTTTGCGACGAAACGTTGCAGCTCGGGTGAACGGTACGATCCTTGTGGCAAGCACACGCCAGCTCGGCTTCAGCTCGCCGCCGTGCCGGGCTGGACGGTTCGAGGCCGCGATACGCTCTGCCCAGCAGGCAGACCTCCGCGAACAGTGACCTTTACTTGTAGAGACCGCTGGTCGACTTGAATAAGACTTTGTAGGCTGGGCCCATGCTTGCGAGATATGGGAGATTGTGATGGAGCTCCGGCACCTCCGCTACTTCATCGCCGTGGCTGATGCAGGAAGCTTGACGGTCGCCGCCGAGCAAAAGCTCCACACTTCCCAGCCATCGCTCAGTCGACAAATTCGAGATCTCGAACAGGAAGTCGGCGTTCAACTGATAAACCGTAGCGCTCACGGCATTGAGCTGACGTCAGCCGGCAAGGCATTTCTCGACCACGCCCGGGCGGCCCTGCTCCAGGCAGAGGCAGCAAAGGAAGCAGCGCTGCACTCGGTTCACCTGGCGAGACCGACATTCGCCCTTGGCTTTCTTTCGGGGAGCGAAATCGGTTTGCTGCCCGAGGTAACCCGCATCCTTCACGACGGCTTTCCTGGCATTGAAATCCGCCTGTCGAGCGACTACTCGCCCGCACTCGCCAAGGCTTTGATGAGAGGCAGGCTTGAAGCGGCGTTCATGCGGCTGGAAGAACACATGGGAGATTTGGCCGTCAGGCGTGTGCGCACCGATCCGCTGATTTTCGTTTTTCCGAACGACCATCGCCTTGCTGCGCAAGAGGCCGTGGCGCCGGAACAGATCGCGAATGAAGCTTTCCTCCTCCCCTCCAATACGGCGCCAGCGGTGCGCCGTGTCGTCTTAGAGTTTTTCGCCCGAGCAGGCGTCGATCTCAAGCCGGAACATGAAGTGCACAATGTCGTCCATGCAATATCAATGATTGCATCGACGCGTGCGGTGACGCTGTTACCGGCTTACACAAAGCGCTTTCTGCCCGAATCAGTCACCACCCGTCCGGTGAAAGGAGAAGCGCCCACCCTTGACCTGATCATCGCCTACGCCAAGGCGAACACTTCGCCGATCCTGAAGCTGCTTCTTTCCAGAGTAGGCAAGCTGGGTCGCGCGCCTTACTGAGCGCCCTTTCGGAAGCTGATTTGGCAATTGCGCCAAGCAGTCTTCATATTGAGGCGAACTCATACAAGGACGGCTGAGCGAAAATCGCTCCGGCGGGCCGGGCTAGTCAAAAGTATTTCTGCGGGCGAAGTCGTACCCGCGGTAGAAGTTGTACGAGGCGTAAGTGGAACCGAAGTGCCACTTGAGCGCGTGAAGGTGACTGTAGTTGTGATGATGACCATGCATTGCCATCGCGGGGTTTGCCAGCACAAGGGAAAGTAAAGCCGCTCCAATCAATCCGACTTTGGTCATGACCGTTCTCCTTTCATGGCTGTCGCAGGAGTTATCTTGAGATAGGAGCGTTTTTTGCCACCTCCATTAAATTCCACTTTAGGAACTTCAAACGGACGTGAACAGTGAGCGAGCAGGCTGGACCGAACTCCCAGCGGACGAGCGTGATGAACGCGCCGCTTCATTCGATCGCCCCGGGGTGCGATCTTGAGCTTCCTCGCGGAGCCACCAGGCGTTCGACAAGCAATAAATGACTGAGAGATCTATGCTAAAAGAGCTGCCGGGGGCCGCGCACCCGATCGCAAAAGAGGTCTGCAATGGCGCTCAAAATCGAAGACTATGCCATGATCGGCGATTGCAAGACCGCAGCCCTGGTCGGCCGGAACGGTTCGATCGACTGGCTATGCTGGCCGAGATTCGATTCGGCCGCATGCTTCGCTGCCCTGCTCGGCGAATGCGAAAACGGACGCTGGCTCATCGCTCCGAAAGACGGGCCGGTCGTGGTGTCGCGACGCTACCGCGCAGGCACGCTGATCCTTGAAACGGAATTTCAAACCAAGAGTGGTCGAGCGACGCTGGTCGATTTCATGGTCCCCGGTGACGGCGCTTGTCTCGTGCGCATTGTTGTCGGGCAGCAAGGCCGGGTCGATTTTCGCAACGAATTCGTACTGCGCTTCAATTATGGGGCGACGGTGCCGTGGGTCAACCGGCTGGATGACGGCGGGATAAGCGCGATCGCCGGTCCGGAACGTGTCGTACTGCGTACCCCGGTCACGCTTTATGGCGAGGATCTGAAAACACTTGGTGAATTCGCGATCGAGGCCGGCCAGTCAATCCCGTCCGTTCTCTCATACGGACCGTCGTTTCAGGATCACCCGCCTCAAATCGATGCCTTCGATGCGCTGGAGCGGACGCAAGCATTCTGGCGGGAATGGAGCGACCGATGTCCGCAGGTCGGCCCCTGGACGGAAGCGGTCAAACGTTCGCTGATTACATTGAAAGGTTTGACCTTCGCCCCGACAGGCGGGATGGTCGCTGCTCCCACCACCTCGCTGCCGGAGCTTATCGGGGGTGTGAGGAATTGGGATTATCGGTATTGCTGGTTACGCGACGCGACCTTCACATTGCTCGCGCTGATGTACCTCGGATATTATGACGAAGCGCGCGCATGGCGCGACTGGCTCACTCGTGCGGTCGCAGGCAGTCCGGAGCAGGTGCAGATCGTCTACGGAATTGGAGGCGAACGCTGGCTCCCGGAGCTGACCGTTCCGTGGCTCGCCGGCTACGAAAAATCAAGCCCGGTGCGCATCGGAAACGCTGCCTACGATCAACTTCAGCTCGACGTTCTCGGCGAGGTCGCCGACGCGATGTTTCAGGCCGGAAAGGTGGGAATAGGTCTGACCGATCGTGGCCGCGCCCTGCGGCCCATCATCCTGGAGTATCTCGCGAGGGTCTGGCGCGATCCGGACGAAGGCATTTGGGAGGTTCGCGGCGGACCACAGCACTTCGTCCACTCGAAGGTCATGGCCTGGGTCGCTTTTGATCGTGCCGCACAGGGATTCGCGGCGGAAGGATCCTCCGAGGCCGCGCGACATTGGCGGGCAGTCGCGGACGAAATCCATGCCGAAGTGTGCGAGCGCGGCTTCGACTCTGATCTCGACAGTTTTGTGCAGACGTTCGGCTCGAAGCGCCTCGATGCCAGCCTGTTGCTGATCCCGCTTGTCGGCTTTCTGCCGCCCGCCGATCCGCGCGTGAAGGGCACGCTTCGAGCGATCGAGGAGAAGCTCTTGGTCGGAGGCGAGTTCGTTCTGCGGTACGAACCGGAGAATCCCGGCGACGGTCTGCCAGCCGGAGAAGGAGCCTTTTTGGTCTGCAGCTTCTGGCTCGTTGACAACTACATCCTGCAAGGACGTTATGCAGAAGCTACAAGACTGTTCGATCGATTGTTGTCACGCCGCAACGACGTCGGCCTGCTCGCCGAAGAGTTCGACCCGTTTGCCGGCCGCATGCTGGGAAATTTTCCGCAGGCTTACAGCCATGTTGGCTTGATCAACTGCGCCTTGAATCTCAGTCGCAAAGCGTGTCCTGCCGAGGGGCGTGCCGAGATGGGGCCGCCAGTCACGGTTGAGGCGGGACAGATTTAGGATCCCAGACGAGCTGAGTATGGCTTTGGGTCATCTGCGCCTCGCCTCGTCCGCGGTCGAAGGACGCTTCCATCACGGAACCGATACCGCCTGAGGTCCGCAGCCGCGCAGGAATATTCTGGCAACCGTCTGCGCTCGCTGCTCCAGTTGTTCGCGAGCCGGCGGAGGCGCATGGACGAACATCATCGCGCGCTGCGGCTGGAAGGCGAGCATGCCGAGCAACATGCCGGCGGCCATTTCCACGTCATCTACCTCAATCAGGCCGCGCTTCTTCTGGGCGTCCAGCCAGGTCGCAAGCGTACGCTCGGTCCGCCGGATCGCCTTATGATAGAAAGTCTGCGCGATCTCGGGGAATTTCTCGCTATCGCCGAGTATCATGCGTTGAAGCGAAATCACATCGCCATCCAGGATGAGTTCGCCGCAAACGATCAGCGCCTCGCGCAACGCGGCCTCGACGTCCCTGCCATCGCACGCCCGCAAGCGGACGCCCGAGGCGAAGCGATCGATGCGCTCCGTAATCATGCCCTCGAACAGTGCGGCCTTGTTGGGGATCAGCCGGTATAGCGTCTTGGTGGAAACGCCGGCGCGGCGCGCCACGTCGTCCATGGAGGTTGCCGCATAGCCGCTCGCCGCGAATTCCTCCCTCGCCGCGTCGAAGATGATGGCGCGCGTATCCTCGTCGCATCGCGCCTGCGGCCGCCCGCGACCTCGCCGTACTTCCGCGCACGGATCCTCAGGTTCTGTTTCGCTCTTTGTCGTCGTCATATCGAGCCATGCTTTTAGATGATGCCTGTCATTCTATTGACAGTCCCAATATGTACTGTATTTTGGAAAACGTCAAGTTTCCTAATTCACTTTGCCGTGAGCCGCAGAAAATTCCGGTGTTACGGCAGGGGGTTAAGTCGAAAGAGGACTGCCATGACCCGCCATTCCACCGCCTTTGAAGCCGAAAAGTCGCTCCCCGCCGACACGGTCCGCGAGTTCCTTCCCGCGCCATCGTCGGAGCCCGAAGCCGCTCAACCTTCCGCCAAATCCGCAAAAGCCGGCGGATTCCGCCGGCTGCTGATGGCGGGGACCGCCGTCGCGGTACTGGCCGGCGCATCCTGGTATAGCTGGGACTATCTGACGGTCGGCCGTTACCTCGTTTCGACGGATGACGCCTATGTCAAGGCCGATAACACCACCGTCGCGCCGAAGGTCTCTGGCTATCTTCACGAAGTTTTGGTCGGCGATAACGAGCGCGTGAGGGCCGGTCAGGTGCTGGCGCGGATCGATGACCGCGACTTCAGGGTCGCGCTCGATCAGGCAAAGGCCGACGTCGCCGCGGCGGAAGCTGCCGTGGCAAGCAAGCGCGCTCAGTTCGAGGTGCAGCAGTCGATTATCGATGCCGCCAAGGCAACGCTTGACGTCGACACCGCGTCCGCAACCTTCGCCAAGCAGGAGAACAAGCGCTATAGCGACCTTGCCGCTACCGGCTATGGCAGCGTGCAGAACGCCCAGGCCGCGCAATCACGCGATGCGAGCTCGCTCGCCGCGATCGAGCGCGACAAGGCGAACCTCGCCTCGGCGCGGAAGCAGGTCGAATTGCTCAAGGCTGAAATCGCGCAATCGCTCGCCGCCGCTTCGCGCGCCAATGCGCTGCAGCAGCAGGCCGAACTCAATCTCTCTTACACAACGATCATCGCACCGATCGATGGCGTGGTTGGAAACCGCACGCTGCGCGCCGGCCAGTATGTGCAGGCGGGAACGCAGTTGATGTCGCTGGTACCCGCGAGCGGCGCCTATGTGATTGCGAACTTCAAGGAAACGCAGCTCACAAACGTGAAGGCCGGTCAGGCGGTCGACATCGGTGTCGATATGTTCCCGGGGATGCCAGTGCATGGCCATGTCGACAGCCTGGCGCCCGCGAGCGGCCAGGAATTCGCGCTGCTGCCGCCGGACAATGCCACCGGCAACTTCACCAAGGTGGTGCAACGCATCCCCGTCAAGATCGTGCTGGATGCATCGAGCGTTGAACTTCGGCCGGGCATGTCGGTAATCCCGACCATCCAAACGCAAAGCCGTCAGCCGGCATCTGCAAGTGCGCCGCCCTCAAGCACGCACTCCAGCTTGGCGCTGCTCGAATCACCAAACTGATGAGAGATGATGCCAAACAAGAGACCAAAGGTGATGTCATGTCAGACCTCCCGCTCTCGACCTCTCCTGCGACTGCCCCTCGCCGCACTTCGGCGGCAACCGTGACCCCTGCCGTCCAGGATCGCGCCAGCGTCGCGGTGTGGATCTCGGTGACGGCGGCGATGATCGGTGCCTTCATGGCGATCCTCAACATCCAGATCACGAACGCATCGCTGCTCAACATCGAAGGCGGTATCGGCACCGGCGTCGACAACGGTTCCTGGATCTCGACTTCCTATTTGATTGGCGAGATCGTGGTCATTCCGCTGACCGATTATCTGAGCCGGGTCTTTTCCTTCCGCAACATAATCCTCGCGCATGCGACGCTGTTTGCTGCTTTTTCGGTGGCCTGCGCCTTCGCCCACGACCTTCCGACCATGATCGCGATGCGCGGCCTTCAGGGTTATTTCGGCGGCGTGCTGATCCCGATGGCTTTCACGCTGGTCTTCACCAAGCTGCCGAAACCGCAGCAGGCGATCGGGCTCGCCATGTTCTCGCTCGCCGTCACCTTCGCGCCCGCTATCGGCCCCACGATCGGCGGCTATCTGACTGAGAACTATGGCTGGCAGACGATCTTTTTCGTCAACGTGGTACCGACCGTCGTCATGGTCGGCGCACTCTATTTCACGCTTGAGCGCAATCCGTTGCGGCTCGAATTGCTGCGGGAAGCCGACTGGTTCGGAATCCTGACCATGGCAGTCGGCCTCTCCTCGTTGCAGGCGGTGCTCGAGGAGGGCAACAAGGACGACTGGTTCGGTTCGTCCTTCATCGTGACGCTTGCGGTTATTGCCGCGGTCAGCCTCACGCTCTTCGTTGCGAACGAGCTTTTGGTCGAAAAGCCCCTGCTCCGGCTTCGCCTCTTGACGCAGCGAAGTTTTGGTATCGGCACTGTCGCCGCGTTCTTTCTTGGCTTTGCACTGTTCGGCTCCGTCTACCTGCTACCGGCCTATCTCGGCCAGGTGCAGCGCTACAACGCCGAGCAGATCGGCAGCGTTCTGGCCTGGACGGGACTACCGCAATTGCTCCTGATTCCGCTGGTCCCGAAAATGATGCAGCGATTTGATGCCCGTTACATCGCTTTCACCGGCCTGATGTTGTTCGCCTACAGCTCGTTCATGAACACGGCGATGTCGCCCGATTATTCGGGCGACCAGCTATGGATTCCAAACATCGTCCGCGCGGTGGGACAAGCGCTGGTGCTCGCGCCGCTCAGTTCAATTTCGCTTGGGAGCGTCGCGCCGCAGGATGCAGCCAGCGCTTCCGGCATCTCCAACATGATTCGCAATCTCGGCGGCGCAATCGGCACCGCAGTACTCGCCACGATCGTCACCAAGCGCGAGCAATTTCACTCCAACATCATCGGTCAATCCGTGAACCTCGGCCGCGAAGAGGTTCGCGAGCGGATCGCACGCTTGACCGATTACTTCGTGGCGCATGGCGTGCCTGACCCGAACGATGCCCGGCACCAGGCGCTCGTTGCACTCGGCAACGCGGTCAAACGTCAGGCTTTGGTGATCGGGTTCAGCGATGCCTTTGCCGTGATTGCGATCGTGCTGGTGATTGCAGCGGTTGCAATCGTGTTGACGGGGAAACCAGCGGGTTCCAGTGCCTCGGGCGCCCACTGATTTATCGGACCGACTCTCTTGCCGCACGAAGACCAGTGCTCTTCTCGCAACACCCCACAGCAGCTAACGGGCTACCGGTTCGATTTGGGTGCAGAGTGTCGTTCGAATACGCAATCGCAGGTTCGTAAAGTGTGCTTACTTTAACGTTCGGAGAAGGCCCATGAAATTCGTGATTGTGAATGATAGAGCAGCCCGTGCGGCAAAATGCGCTCGCTGCGCCGAGCCGGTAGAGGTAGGCTACCTGCATGAAGTTCCGTCGCGGCGGTTCTACTGCGACCATGAGTGCTACCTCGCTCATGAGGTCCGGGTCGTTCCGATAGGCTTGCCCACCGATTCAGGCATTGATGGATTGCCGATTGGCGGCCTCAAGGACCCTTACTCCTTCGTGTTCGGGTCCTGACGTAGCGAACCGCATCGGCTGGCGCGCGGCATTCGAGCAGAACGTGAGTGCCATGAATAACGAAGCGGCAAATCGAATTCGGCACCGGGGGCTTCTGGTGACGCGGCGCCAACGGCGTGCGATGTCCCTCGTTACCTTCGGAGTAATCGTCTGCCTGATCGCGGCTCTTCACTTTGCGTTCTGGGCAGTCAGAAATCCTCACACCAGCGCACCATCAGTGGAACAGAGATTGCCCAGCGTTTCCTACAATCGATTTTCTTCAAAAAATTCAGAGATATCCGAGGCGCGGATCCGCGCTGATCTCACCGCGATTGCATCGCAGGCCAAGGCGGTACGTACGTATTCTTCAACTCAAGGCTTGGAGCTCGTTCCCCCGATTGCGGCCGAACTGGGGCTGACGGTCACCCTCGGCATATGGATCGACAAGGATGATGCTCGAAACGAGCGCGAGATTGCAACCGCCCTCGCGCTTGCCCACCGCTACCCGAATGTGACTCGGCTCGTCGTTGGCAATGAGACACTGTTTCGCCACGAGCAGACCGCAGCCGGTCTCGCCGCGTTCATCCGGCGCGTAAAGCGCGACAGCCCAGTGCCGGTGGCCACCGCTGATCACTGGAAATTCTTCCTCGAGCATCCGGAACTGGTCGATGCCGTCGACCAGGTCTTCGCTCATATCCTTCCCTATTGGGGTGGCATACCCAATGCGCTCGCTGTCGACGATTCCATTGACGTCTATGACAGATTGCTCGCCGCTTACCCGAACAAGAAGATCGTCATCGGTGAATTCGGCTGGCCGAGCGAGGGACACAATTTTGAGCGGGCCAAAGCCGATCCCATCAGCCAGGCTGTGATCCTGCGGAACTTCGTCGTGCGCGCCAATGCGCGGGCTATCGACTACAACATCGTCGAAGCGATCGACCAGCCCGAGAAGCTCTTTGAGGGCAATGTCGGTCCGTACTGGGGCATTTTCGACGCGAGGTTGCAACCGAAATTCTCCTGGACGGGGCGGATTGCTGACCCCAACTATTGGAAGACGGCGCTGGTGGCCGTCATGACGGGCCTGCTGCTGTCGCTCGCGGTGTTGGCACTCCCCGGCACGACCATCCGCCAGGCCGCCCTCCTGTCCGGCATAGATCATCTAGGCGGGCACTGGTGTGCAGACCTGCTCATGTATTGGCACACGCATTACCTGCTTGCGGGCGAGACCATATCGTTCGCCATCGCGCTTCCCCTTCTGCTGTTGCTTGCGCCGGTCTTGCGTTCGCGCGTGAACGAGTTTGCGAAAGTCTCGTTCGGCCGCGGACCGAGGCGATTGTTGAAATTATCTCCGCCCATCCCAGCCGCGCGCTCGCCAAAGGTTTCGATCCATATCCCGGCCTGCCGCGAGCCGCCGGAAATGCTGCTGCAGACCATCGATTCTGTTGCGCTGCTCGATTATCCAAATTTCGAGTGCGTGGTTGTCATCAACAACACTCCCGATCCCGCTTTCTGGGAGCCAATCAAGGCGAGGTGCCATGAGCTTGGTCCGCGCTTCAAGTTCGTTTACGCCGAGAACCTCGTCGGATTCAAAGCGGCCGCGCTGCGACTGGCCCTGGCCCAAACGGCAACTGATGCCGAAATCATCGGTGTGCTTGACGCCGACTATGTTGTCGATCGAAATTGGCTCAAGGAACTCACCCCTGCGTTTGCCGATCCCAATGTCGGGCTCGTTCAGGCGCCGCAGGATCATCGCGACGGCAGCCGCAGCTTTATTCATAGCGCCATGAATGCCGAATATGCCGGTTTCTTCGATATCGGCATGGTGGAGCGCAACGAGGTCAACGCCATCATCGTCCACGGCACGATGTGCCTGATCCGTCGCACGGCTCTAGATACTGCCGGTGGCTGGTCGAGCGACACGATTTGCGAGGACAGCGACCTCGGATTGTCGATTCTGGAACAGGGATGGCGCGCCCAGTACACCACCCGCCGCTATGGCTGGGGATTGCTGCCGCAGGACTATCTGGCCTTCAGAACCCAGCGGGCGCGCTGGGCAGCGGGCGCGGTGCAGATTGTCAAGAAGCACTGGCGGCAATTCCTGCCCGGCACGAGCCGGCTTGATCGCAACCAGAAACGCGAATTTATCTTCGGCTGGCTCTCATGGTTCGGCGCCGAAATCATCGGGGTTGCTGCGGCGATCCTCAATCTGATCTGGGTGCCGTTTGTCGCCTTTCAGGTCGTCGCAATCCCGGATACGCTGCTGACACTACCCATTCTCGCCGCTTTTCTCGTGTCGGTTGGACATTTTACGTCTTCGTACAGACTACGAGTCGCGATTTCCTATCAGCAAATGCTTGGCGCAATGCTTGTGTTCATGTCCGTTCAGTGGACGGTCGCGAGTGCGGCCCTTAAGGCCGCGCTTCCGGCGGGACAAGGCTATTTTCATCGTACACGGAAAGGCGGTGGTACCATCGTTCGCCGATCCCCTGCAATGATGCCCGAAGCCTTCCTTGGCATGCTTCTGCTTGCCGGCAGCACATTGATCTATGCGACGAATTTCTATCGATATATCGAGACCGACCTGTTCGCGGCGGTCCTGCTCATTCAAAGCCTGCCGTTCCTGGCGGCCGTGGCGTTGGTCTGGCTGGAGCGCATCGGAAATCGGAAAACAGGGACAAGCTCTGCGCCTCCGATCGGGACTGGAGCGGAGGTCATCTGAGCGTGGCTCGATCGCGGCCGGTGACGGCCGATGAGCGCACCAGAGCCTTTTCGGTTCTGATTGAATCAGAACCGAGGCTCTAATCTTTTCTTTTGACGCGTTTTCTTCGCGCGAACCGGTATCCACTTCGCTCGAAAACGCTAACTACCTCATTCTCTCGCCGGATTCCGAGCAGGTAGTCACGATAAAGGCGGCGCGGGTGCATTGCCATTCCGTTCCCAGGATCGGTTCAGACACATCATGAGGACGGCCGGCGGTTACCGCAGCAGCCACAAGGACTACCGCTGCGATCGCAAGGGCTCTTGGTCTTTGCCAGATGAATTTCATGGTACTCTCCGATATCCCACGGACCAGGGAACCTTCAGGGCCGACCTGACCCAGCGCTCACGCGTCGTTTTTCGGAACGTACTTGCCGATGACGCACTTGTAGCCCTGCAATTTCCAATCGTGATACGGGCCATGGGCAAGCCAGTCGGCAATGCCGATTTGCGCGTTCACCTGACACGCAGCCACGCTGATGTCTGACTGCTCACTGTTGGTAACGACCTTTTCGAGGCACAGTTGGCTGCTGTTGCAGAGTATGGCGACAAGGGTGACAAGCATCTGACCTTCCTTAGATCAAGGAGCGTTTTCGCGCTTTTACGCTTGGTTCGTCGCCCAAAAACCTAAGCTGGTTGAAATCGGAATTCGATTGTACCGAGGTAGGCGCACCTACCTCGAAGGGATTGCAGAGCTATACCAAGGTGTGTGAGCCTTCCGCTCGAGGCGGTTCAACCATCAATCAAGGCGACTGCGATACGATTGAATTTGTTCAACACCCGCTCGGCGCTGCAACGCCCGGCGTGGCCGGAGCGCCGGTCGCGTTCGCCGGGGCCATCATGGCGGGGTTGGCCAGATCCATCGAAACGCTTTCATTGCATGCTGCCGAATTCGGCGTCGGCATCACGGTCGTCGCGGGCTCGATGCTTGTGTTGCCGAGGCCGGTAGCCGCGGCTGACTGAATCGTTCCGGGTGGCGGGCTTGCCGGAATATCGGGAGTGGTGAGCGGCAGGACGGTGGCGCTGGTCAGCGCGTTTCCTGGAGCCGAAGTGCACGAAGTGGCTGGTACCGGATTTCCCAGCGCGCTTGCACCGGTAACCGTGCCTGTGGTGCTGCCACTGAGCGAACTCAAGATCATCACCGGCATGGCAGGCGGCAAAATCAGCGGCGGCGTGGTGATCGGGGTCGTCGCTGCTGCCGGCGACGGCGGCATTGTGGTGGTGCTCATCGGACTCGTCGTGGCGGACATCGTGCTCGACGATGCGCTGGTGCTTGTGGACGTCACGCTCATGACGGACGGTGAAAGCGTAAACGTCGGCGCAGAGCAGTTGACGCTCGTACCGGGGATGGTGGGATTTTCCGCAAGCGACGGCGTAGCCAAAGTAGTCACCGGAGCTTCGGGAACGGTCGCAGGCGAAAACAGGCTGGTAAATGGACCTGGTCCGCCCAGGGGAGACGATACGATCGCGCCCGGAGTCGTCGGGATCGCCATTTGGGTCGTACCCAGGGTGGAAACTTGCGCCAGAGAGCTGCCGCCGCCGACGGCGAATATCATCATCACGCAGAAAAAAATACGCATGTCGAAGCCGTGCCAACCTACCGAATCGTTCATGAACTCGCCGGCTCGGGCTGTGGCGCCACCTTGGCACCATCAGCGAGATCGACCATCGGATTAAGCACGACCAGATCGCCCGCCTTGAGCCCATCGTGAACCAAAACCTGTTTTCCCAGATCGCGCGCGATGGCAATCTTCTGCAGGCGAACGACCCCGCCCCTGACGACCGCGACGTGCAACCCATCCTGATCGAACACGACCGCGTCAGCCGGCACCACGAAGGACGGCGTTTTCCGCGGAATAAGCAAGTCCACGATGCAATAGATTCCAGGACTGAGCACGCCGTCCGGATTCCGCACGTCGATCTCGGTCAGCAGCGTGCGGCTTCCGGGCTGCAACGCGTGGGCAATTCGCGTGACCGTCCCCGGAAAACTGCGATCCGGTATCTCGGGAACGTGCACCACGGCCTTGACCCCGGGCTCGACCCCGAAGGCTTCGTCCTGAGGGACATAGAGCTGGATTCGGATCACGTCGCTATGCATCATCGTGAACATCATCGTGGAGCCGGCTTGCGCCAGGCTGCCATTATCGATGTAGCGCTGCGTGACAATGCCATCGAAGGGTGCAACGACGCGTTGATATGCCTTTTCCTGGCTCAAAACCCTGATCTGCGCTTCCTGCGCCACAATATTGGATTGAGCAACGCCCACGGCCGCCTCCTGCGCCGCTAACGTCAGCCGGTCGTTGTCGCCCTGCTGCTGAGTGAGCCATCCCTGCTTGACCAGACCAGAGTCACGAGCATTGGTGACCCGCGCAAGCTCGTGACTCGCTTCGGTCTGGTGCAATGTCGCCTGGTATTGTGCCAGCGTCGCCTGCGCCTGCGAGATCTGATGATCGAGCTCAGGCGCGGTGATTTCAGCAAGCAAGGTACCTGCCTTGACCCGATCTCCAATGTCGACGTAACGCTTCTCAATATAGCCGCTGGTGCGGGCGAAAATATTCGCTGCCTCGAACGCGGTTGTCGTGGCCGGCAAGGAGACGGTCATGATCCCGTCGCTTGGCTTTACCGCCGCGACGCGAACCCTGGGCACGAAGTCGCGGCGTTGTTCGGCCGTTGCCGCCACACTCTGTGCACCTCTGTAGTGCCGCACCGCACCTGCGACAAGGCTTCCTGGCAACAGGAGCAGCACTGCGGCGGTCAAGATGGAGGCGCCGCGCAAACGCCGGGAAGATTTTCTGCCTTTGCTGTTTTGGACGGACTCTGAATCGCGACCGGCCCAAAGTGGGTCCACCGGTCGTTTCGATATTGTCTGCTCCTCGCTCATTCGATTGGTCCTTCAAACACGCCGTGATGAGATTTGCCGTCATTTCTCTTGCGCAGCATCGCGAACAGGTAAGGCACGATCAGCAGCGTGGTGGGTGTTGCGAACAAGAGGCCGCCGATCACCGCCCGGGCCAGAGCCGCATTTTGTTCCTCACCTGCACCGCCGATTGCCATCGGAATCATGCCGGCGATCATTGCTGCCGCAGTCATCAACACTGGCCTTATCCGCGTGTGACCGGCGCTGAGCGCGGCCTCGATCGCAGAGTGGCCCGCGAGTTGTTGTTCGCGCGCAAATGTCACCAGCAGGATGGAGTTGGCGGAAGCGACCCCTACCGCCATGATCGCGCCCATCAGCGAGGGAACGTTCAGTGTGGTTCCGGTGATGAAGAGCATCGTTACGATCCCGCACAGCGTAAGGGGCAATGCGAGGATCACCACGAATGGATCGCCAAAATTCTGGTAATTCACGACCATCAGGAGATAGACGAACACCGCTGCGAACACCAAACCGATACCCAGGTTTCGGAAGGAATCGTTCATGCTCTGCACCTGGCCGAGGACCTGAATCGTGTTCCCGGGCTTGAGTTCCTTTTGAAGCGTTGATCTCACCTTGTTGATCTCGGATGCCACGCTGCCAAGATCGCGTCCCTGAATGCTTGCATAGACATCGTACACCGGCTGGATGTTCGACTGATTCGAGTTGGTCGCAACGCGATCCCGCTTCAACTTGGCGACGTTGCTGAGCATTCCCGGCACGGGCTGGCCGCCGAGTGTCAGCGTGCTGGAAACCGGCGTATTATCGAGCGCATTCAGCGAATTGACCCGATACTCCGGAGTTTGCACGGCGAGATAGTATGGGATGCCAGAAGATGGATCGGTCCAGAAATTCGGCGATACCTGCACCGACGAAGAGAGGCTGACATTGATGTTCGTGGCCACCGTGCTCGCATTGAGTCCGAATTGCGCGGCGCGCGTGCGATCGATCATGGCGTAGAATGCCGGCCCATCGGTTTCCTGCTGAAGATGGGCATCGACGATGCCGGGAATATCGGCGATGCGCCTGCGCAACTCCTTCGCCACCTGCAGGTTGTTGGTGCCGTAACCGACGGTGCGGACGTCAATTTGCGCCGGCAGTCCGAAGTTCAGGATTTGGGTGACAATATCGGCGGCCTGGAAATAGAACACCTCTTCCGGAAACGCGGCCGGAAGGACTTCACGCAGCTTTCGAATGTAGTCCGTGGTCGGCTTGTGCCCCTCCTTCAGCCCCACCAGGATCACCCCATCGTTGATGCCAATCGTCGATCCGTCTGCGAACGCCAGATTATAGGCGCGGGCCGGTAAACCTATGTTGTCGACGACCAGTTGCCGCTCCTGTTCAGGGATAACCTCACGAATCTTGTCCTCCACCTGCTGGAAGATGCGCTCGGTATTTTCGATCCGAGTGCCGGCTGGAGCGCGCACGTGAAGCTGGATCTGACCTCCGTCGATGAAGGGAAAGAAATCGCGGCCGACAAAGACGGATAGAGTGCCGCCGAGAGCCAGGATGAGAACGCCTGCGATCGGTACGATCGCGCGCCGGCGCAGGAGTGTCGCCAGTAGCTTGCTGTGACCTGCCCGCACCTGCTCGAAGGCATATTCGAAGGCCAGCGAGATGCGAGCGAAAAACCCCGGCTTTGTTCCCTCCGCCGCTTGATGATGTTCGCCCTTCAGCAAAAGGCCGATCGTGATCGGCGTCAGCGTGCGGGACAGGCCGTAGGATGCGAGCATCGCGAACACCACCGCCAGCCCAAGCGGTGTAAAGAGGTATTTGGCCGGCCCATCGAGAAACACCACCGAGGTAAACACGCAGCTTATGGCGAGCGTGGACACGAGCGTCGGCACGGCAATCTCGGCTGCGCCATGAAGCGTCGCCCGTGGCAACGGCATGTGCTCTTCGGTGAGCAGCCGGTGGGTGTTCTCGATTGTTACCGTGGAGTCGTCGACAAGAATGCCGACCGCAAGTGCGAGCCCTCCAAGCGTCATCGTATTCAGCGTCTCGCCAAGGAAATAAAGGACGATCAGCGAAGACAGGATCGCCAGCGGTATCGAAATCATCACGACCAGGGTGGAACGCCATGAACCGAGGAAGACCAGGATCATCAGTGCCGTCAGGCCGGCGGCAATCGCGCCCTCGCGCAGCACGCCCCGCACCGCCGAGGTGACGAAGACGGATTGGTCGAACAGCTGACTGATTTTGAGACCGGGTGGCGCTGCCGCCTCTATGTTCTTCAGAGCCTGCTTGACCCCGTTGACGACAGCCAGAGTCGAAGCGTTGCCGTTCTTGATGATACTGAGCAGAACCGAACGATGGCCGTCCTCCCGCACGATGTTCTGCTGTACCAATGATCCGTCCCGCACCTGTGCCACATCTTTTAGGAATACCGTCGACCCGTTCATGAACTTGACCGGGATCATGTTCAGGTCGTCGATTGTCGCAGGCGTAGCGTTAGTACGGACGGTGTATTGCTTGTCGTCGATCTTCGCCGTTCCCGATGGAAGCGTCAGGTTTTGCGTGTTGACCGCATTGACGATGTCGAGCGGCGTAAGGCCTCTGGAAAGCAGTTTGTCCGGATCAATGTCGACCATGATTTGGCGATACTTGCCGCCGGCAGGCGTCGGCAAGGTGACGCCAGGCACCGGAGCGAGCTGCTGCCGCACCCGGTAAATGCCGAAATCGTAGAGCTGCTGCTCGTTCAGCTTGTCCGAGCTCAGGCTGAGCTGCAGGACAGGAACACTCGATGCGTTGAATTGCACGACGATCGGCGGCTGGATACCCGCCGGCATCAAGGCGCGAATGGAATTGGTCGCGGAAACGATCTGCGCTATCGCCAGGTCAAGATTGACGTCAGGCTGGAAGTAGATCTTCTGAACAGACAATCCGTTCAGCGTCTGCGCTTCCATATTCTTGATGCCGTTGACATTCGCACTGATCGAATACTGGCTGTAGGTAGTGACGCGCTGCTCCATCTCGGGCGTACTGAGCCCGGTATACTGCCAGATCACTGTTACAACAGGGATTTTGATCTCCGGAAAAATATCGGTCGGCATCTCGTAGATCGTGGTGATGCCCAGAAACAGTATCAGAGCCGCAACCACGTAGAACGTGTGAGGAAATCTCAGCGCAAAACGAACGATGCCCATTTTTCATTCCAAATTATTTTTGTAGTTCGAATGCTCTGAGAGAGACCCTTCCGGAACGCGCGGGCGCTTCTTCTCGATCTCCGATGGGATGGGACAGGATGAGAATGTGCGATCAACGGTTCTCATCAACGGCGGCGAAGCACTTTCCATGCTTGATGGAGAAGCTAAGCAGCGATGGGCGAATGCCTAATAACATTTCGTTTAGATTGACCCGCGCCTGTTGTGATGAAAGTTGAACGTGCGCGACTATGGATGAGCAGCACATTCCGATTGCTCAAGATTCAATCTCGCGCCGTTACATCGTGACAACTAATTCCTTCGTATAGGCCGCTCGATTCCTTCAGATGAAGCGAGACTTACTCCTGTAGAGTTTCACTTTGGTCTTCGTTGCTACATCATTCTCTCGAAAGAGAGGTTTGGGTAATGAAAAATCGT
>Ga0307474_10001169_pt1 | contig 19109 bp, 18 predicted proteins | sample atmos_gasesECM1C_2_FD_203312 | JGI IMG/M metagenome (GOLD analysis project Ga0307474, IMG submission 203312) | Hardwood forest soil microbial communities from Morgan-Monroe State Forest, Indiana, United States - atmos_gasesECM1C_05 | ecosystem: Environmental > Terrestrial > Soil > Temperate... | reverse complement strand
GGCGAGGCTTGGCACCACCGTGCCGAGATCCAATTCCAGCGTGTCGGTGAATATCGGCTCCGGCGTTCCAGGTTCGCGGAACATGCCCTGCGCCTTCAGGTACGCTTCCACCAACGCGATACGATGTTCGTCGCGCCCCGTCATGTGCAGATAGTCGAGCGCCACCTTGTCCACCGGGAAGAAGCCGCACGTCGCGCCATACTCCGGCGACATGTTGCCGACGGTCGCGCGATCGGCGAGCCCGAGCTCATCGAGTCCCGGCCCAAAGAACTCGACGAATTTTCCGACCACGCCCTTGCGGCGCAGCATCTGTGTCACCGTCAGTACCAGGTCGGTCGCGGTAGCGCCTTCCGGCAGCTTCCCCGTCATGCGGAAGCCGATCACATCGGGGATCAGCATGGCGATCGGCTGGCCGAGCATCGCCGCTTCGGCCTCGATGCCGCCGACACCCCAGCCCAGAATGCCCAGCCCATTCACCATCGTGGTGTGGCTGTCGGCGCCGTACAGCGTGTCGGGATAGGCGATGGTCGTGCCGTCCACCTGACCGGTCCAAACGCACTGGCCGAGGTATTCCAGGTTCACCTGGTGGCAGATGCCGGTGCCCGGCGGCACCACGCGAAAGTTGGAAAATGCCTCCTGGCCCCAGCGCAGGAACCGATAGCGTTCGCCGTTGCGTTCGAACTCGATCTCGACATTGCGGGTCAGCGCGTCGGGTCGTGCAGAGACATCCACGATGACCGAGTGATCGATCACCAGATCGACCGGCACCAGCGGATTGACCTTCTGCGGGTTGCTGCCGAGTCGAGTAATGCCGTCGCGCATCGCTGCCAGATCGACCACCGCGGGCACGCCGGTAAAATCCTGCAGCAGGATGCGTGCTGGCTTGAACGGCACCTCGCGATCCGAGTGCGCGGCGCCGAGCCAGCCGACGATCGATTTCGCATCCTCGACCGTGTAGCTCTGCCCGTCCTCGAACCGCAGCACGTTCTCCAGCAGAATTTTCAGCGTCACCGGCAGGCGGGAGATGTCACCCAGCGCCTTCGCCGCCTCGGGCAGCGAGAAATAGTCATACTGCTTGCCCTGGACGGTGAGAGTGCGGCGAGTTTTCAGCGTGTCCTGACCGATTGCCTTCATAGCCCGTGCGCCTTCCGTGTGCGGCACGGTTGAGGGTGCGTGCCGTGGATGCAATGGTTGTGTCAGCGGGTTTTTACATACCAGCCCGCCAGCGTCCACGGGGGACAGCGGTTTGTTGCAGGCAGCGGGCCTGGCGGCGTTTCGCGGCGAGCGACTGGTGTTCCGCGACCTCGACTTCACGGTCGCTGCCGGTGGCGCGTTGCTGCTGACCGGCCCGAACGGCTCCGGCAAGTCCACGCTGCTGCGGCTGCTCGCCGGTCTGCTGCGGCCGGCCGTTGGCGTACTGAGCTGGGACGGAGCCGATGCGCTGACCGATCTGCCGGCCCATGCGCGGCGCGTGGCTTATGTCGGCCATCAAGACGCGATAAAGCCCGGGCTGACCGCCGCAGAGAACCTGCACTTCGCGGCGCGACTGACCGGTTCGCGAGTGGCGACCGCACTGGCGACGGTCGGGCTGGAGGATCTCGCCGATCTGCCCGCCCGCATCCTGTCAGCCGGCCAGAAGCGGCGTCTGGCACTGGCTCGGCTGGCACTGTCCACCGCAGCGCTGTGGCTGCTGGATGAGCCAACACTGGGCCTGGACGCGGTGTCGGTGGAACGCTTCGGCGACATGCTCGCCGCGCACCGAGCGGGTGGCGGACTGCTGGTTGCCGCAACCCACCTGCCGCTGCCGCTTTCCGACACAGCAGAACTGCGATTGCAATGAACCCCACAAACGAGTTGGCAAGCATTCAAAAAAAGACTCCCCCTCCGCTTGAGGGCGGGAGTTGGGGGGAGGGGACCGCGCATGAACGACCCCGCCCCCCGGCCTCCGTCAAGTGGAGGGGGAGTCTCGCCACCCAACCAGCCACCCAAGCCACCCGGGCTGCCACCCCCGCCGCATGACGCGCTTCGTCGCCGTCCTGTCGCAAGAACTGCGTCTCTCGCTGCGCCATGGCGCCGACACGCTGGCCGCGCTGTTGTTTTTCCTGCTCGCTGCCTCCCTGTTCCCCCTGGCGATCGGGCCGGCGCCAGAGACGTTGGGCCGCATCGCCCCAGGCATCGTCTGGGTCTGCTCGCTGCTGGCCGCACTGCTGCCGCTGGATCGACTGTTCGGCGCAGATTTCGAGGACGGTTCGCTCGACCAATTGCTGCTGTCCGGCCTGCCGCCCGCGGTGATCGCACTGGCCAAGGCGGTAGCCCACTGGCTGGTCACCGGCCTGCCGCTGCTTATCGCCGCGGCACCCTTGGCGGTGATGCTACGGATGCCGGACGCTGCCATTCCGGCCCTGCTGCTCGGCCTGCTGCCCGGCACCATGGTCCTGTCACTGCTCGGCACGACCGGCGCTGCCATTGTCCTGGGTGCCAGGCGCGGCAGCGTTCTGCTGCCGTTACTTATCCTGCCGCTGGCCACTCCCGTGCTGATCTTCGGCGTCGCCGCGGCCGATGCCGCATCTGGTGGCCTCAGCCCACGCCCGCATCTGCTCCTGCTGGGTGCCTTCCTGGCGGCGGCGCTGCCGCTATGTCCGCTTGCGGCCGGCGCGGGACTTCGCGCGGCCGCCGAATAGGTAGAACATCTCCTCCGCAGATAACCTCTGATTGTAACAATGCGGCACCCCGCAACGGTACGCTGCAGGATCACGAGATTTCTGCGACGCCACAACAAGAACCTATCGCTGCCACAGGGAATCCTTGATTTCCTCGTTGCGTGCGAGCGGTAAAATTGGATACACGCAACCGTGAGGAGAGACGTTCGTGATGACGCGAGCCGAATGGCGGCGTGGCGTGGTGATCCATCGGGTTCAGGCGCTCAGCTTATTGACAGCAATGCAGACAATGGCGCCGCAGTCATGCATAGCCGCTGGCTATGTGGGTGCCGAGTGGCGATTCGCAGCGTCGCGGCAGCCTGCGGTCCCCTGCCTTTCTATTAGATCCGTCGAAGGACACTAGTAACCGCCATGGACCTGCCTCCAGCGCTCCGAACCCTGCCGCGCCACGACGGCGAGACCGCGATTGCCTTGCCGGCACAGGATGAGGAAGCTGCCGCGCTGCGCCGCTTGATCATGGCAAAGCTGACCTACTCCGTCGGCTGCGATCCGCTAGTCGCCACTGAGCGCGACTGGCTTGTTGCCGCAGCCCTGGCGGTGCGCGACCGCATCATCGATCGCTGGCTGCCGAGTGCGCGCAACGACTACATCCGCAATCGCAAGCGCGTCTGCTACCTGTCGATGGAATTCCTGCTCGGCCGGATGCTGATGGATTCGGTCAACAACCTGGGCCTGACCGAACCCATGAAGTCGGCGCTCGCCGACCTCGGTGTTGACTTCGAGCGCCTGCGTTCCTGCGAAGCCGACCCGGCACTTGGCAATGGCGGCCTCGGCCGGTTGGCCGCCTGCTTCATGGAAAGCATGGCAAGCCTCGGTATCCCCGCCCACGGCTTCGGCATCCGCTACGACCACGGCATGTTCCAGCAGGTCATCAAGGACGGCTGGCAGCACGAATACCCCGAGACCTGGCTCAACCAGGGCAATCCGTGGGAGTTCGAGCGGCGGGACGTTAGTTACGCGATAGGCTTCGGTGGTGAGATCGACTGCGCGTCGAGCGCCGACGGTACGGCCCCTGCCAAATGGCAGCCGCGCGAGACGGTGATCGCGATTGCCTACGACATGCCCATCGTAGGCTGGCGCGGCCAGCACGTGAACACGCTCCGTTTGTGGTCGGCCCGCGCGCTGGATCCGCTGGCGCTGGAACAGTTCAACCACGGCGACCACGTCGGCGCGCTGACCGCCCGCGCGCAAGCCAGCGCCATTTCCCAGGTCCTCTACCCCAGCGACGAAACGCCCTCCGGCCGCGAGCTACGGCTGCGGCAGGAATACTTCCTCACCTCCGCCTCGCTACAGAACCTGCTCGACCGCCACGTCCGGCAATACGGCGACGTGCACAACCTGGCGGACAAATGCGCCATCCAGCTCAACGACACGCACCCCGCGATCGCGGTGCCGGAGCTGATGCGGCTCCTGGTGGACCAGTACGACATCGCCTGGCCGGAAGCGTGGCGGATCACCACCGACACGATCTCCTACACCAACCACACACTGTTGCCCGAGGCGCTGGAGACCTGGTCGGTGCCGCTGATGGAGCGGCTGCTGCCGCGCCACATGCAGATCATCTACGAGATCAACAAGCAGCATCTCGATGGGCTGGCGAGCTCCGACCGCACGGACGCGCCGTCGTTGCATGAGGTGTCGATCATTGACGAAGACGGCGACCGGCGCGTGCGCATGGGCACCTTGGCCTTCCTCGGCTCACACAAGGTCAACGGCGTGTCCGCGCTGCATACCGAATTGATGCGCCGCACCGTCTTCCAGCCGCTGCACCGGCTCTATCCCGATCGCATCGTCAACAAAACCAACGGGATCACGTTCCGCCGCTGGCTGTTCACCGCCAATCGCGGACTGACCGCCCTGTTGCGAGATGCGATCGGACCAGCCGTGCTGGACGATCCGCTCACGCTGGAGCGGCTGGCACCGATGGCTGACGATGCGGCACTCCACGACCGGCTGATCGCCACGCGGCGCGCCAACAAGACCGCGCTGGCTGCGCTGGTCAGGGAACGGCTCGACATCACGATCGACCCGGACGCGATGGTCGATGTGCAGATCAAGCGCGTGCACGAGTACAAGCGGCAGTTGCTGAACATTCTGGAGACGATCGCGCTCTATCAGGCGATCCGCGCCGAACCGGCCTGGAATTGGGTACCGCGCGTGAAGGTGTTCGCCGGCCGCGCTGCCGCAAGTTACAAGCGCGCCAAACTGATCATCAAGCTGATCCACGATGTCGCAGGCGTGGTGAACAACGATCCGGTGGTGGGCGATCGGCTGAAGATCGTGTTCTTGCCGGACTACAATGTCAGCGTGGCCGAGGCGATCATTCCCGCCGCCGACCTCTCCGAGCAGATTTCCACGGCGGGCATGGAGGCATCCGGCACCGGCAACATGAAGCTGGCGCTGAATGGTGCGTTGACGATTGGCACGCTGGACGGCGCGAACCTGGAAATCCTCGACCGGGTTGGCGCGCAGAACATGTTCGCCTTTGGCATGACCGCGCAGGAGGTGGCCGAATACCGCCGTCGACCGCTCGTTCCTCGGCGCTTCTCTCCCGCGCTTCGGCAAGTACTGGATGCGGTTGGCTCCGGCATGTTTTCGTTTGATGAACAGGACCGCTATCGCGAGCTGGTTGCTGACCTGACCGGCCACGACTGGTTCATGGTGACGGCGGATTTCGACGCCTATGCCGACGCGCAATGCGCGGTCGCGGCGCGCTGGCGCGACCCGGTTGCCTGGTGGCGTTCGAGCGTGCTGAACACGGCGCACATGGGCTGGTTCTCCTCCGACCGCACCATCAGCGAATACGCGGCCGACATCTGGGGGATGCCCGTGACCGCCGACGGAGTGTGACCGCCGACGGAGTGTGACCGCCGACGGCCGGTGACCGCCGACAGAGTGTGATCTGTCAGTGTCCCGACTTGCCGCTGTCATCGCCGCAGCGTCCTGCTGTCATTGTTGGAAGCGCAGCGACGCGGCAATCTGGGTCCCGGTGTACGCGCCCAACTTGCCCGAGGTGGCTCCCCTCCCCTCGCAATGACGGTTATGACAGCGCGCCCCGCCTGACGTAGAAAGTGCGCCGTGACCGCAGCCAGATTCACCACCACCTACCGCGTGCGCGGCGACGCCGGTTCGATCGAATCCCGCGCGCAATCCATCGCCGTCGAGCAAAGCGTCGAAATGCCGGTATCCGCCATCGCCGAACCGGAAATCCTGCGTGATATCGTGGGCGAGGTCGAAGCTATAGACGACCATGGCGACGGCCTGTTCGACGTCCGCATCGCCCTGGCAACCGCGACCACCGGCATGGATGCCGCTCAACTCCTCAACATGGTGTTCGGCAACACCTCGCTGCACGAGGATGTCACGCTGCTGGATGTCGAAATCCCCGCGGAACTGGCGGCGACTTTCGGTGGGCCGCGCCACGGCATCGAGGGCCTGCGCCACCGTGTCGGCGCCGCCGGCCGCGCCTTCACCTGCTCGGCGCTGAAGCCGCAGGGTGTATCGCCGGCCAGGCTGGCCGAACTGGCGGAACACTTCGCCCGCGGCGGCATCGACTTCATCAAGGACGACCACGGCCTGGCCGACCAGAGCTACTCCCCTTTCGCCGAACGCGTGACTCGAATCGCGCAGTCGATCGCAAACACCGGGCACGCCGCACGCTACGTCCCCAGCCTGTCGGGCGATCTCGACCAGATGCGCCGCCAGATCGAAGCGGCGCGTTCCGCCAGCATCGACGCGGTGCTCATCGCACCGATGCTCGCCGGCTGGTCGAACGTCCAATCGCTTCTCCGGCAATTCCCGGAAATCGCGTTCTTCGCCCACCCCACGATGGGTGGCGCCGCGCGCATCGCCCCGGAACTGCTGATAGGCAAGCTGTTCCGTCTGCTCGGCGCCGATGCGGTGATCTTCCCCAATCACGGCGGTCGCTTCGGCTACACGCCGGACACCTGCCGCCGTCTCGCCGAGACGGCCCGCGCGCAGTGGGACGGCATCCGCCCCAGCGTTCCGGCACCGGCCGGCGGGATGACGCTCGACCGAGTGCCGGAGCTGCTTGACTTCTACGGGCCGGACGCGATGTTGCTGATCGGTGGCAGCCTGCTCGCCGCGCGCGACCGGCTCACCGAGGCAACCGCGGCCTTCACCAGCGCGGTGGCGCAACACACCTACCGGTAGACGCACATGGACATCGAACAGCAGCCGCAATTCCGGGAATTCAGCCAGAACTATCGCTGGGACGATGTCGCTTGCATGCCCTACAAGGAGGACGGCGCCGCACCCTTCAAGGCGATCTCGCGCCAGGTCCTGTTCGCTGAACCAAAGCTGGGCTGCGAGCTGAGGTATTTCGAAATGGCGGCCGGCGGCTACTCCACGCTCGAGCGTCACGAGCACATGCACGCCGTGATGATCCTGCGCGGTCACGGCCAATGCCTGCTCGGCGAAGATGTGCGGCAAATCAAGCCCTACGACCTCGTCACGATTCCGTCCTGGACCTGGCACCAGTTCCGCGCAACCGAGGGCGAGCCGCTTGGCTTCCTCTGCATGGTGAACGCCGTGCGCGACAAGCCGCAGTTGCCCAGCGAGCAGGAGCTCGCCGCGATGAAGTCCCACCCCGCGGTCGCCGCATTCCTCGCGCCATAGAACCGGCCATCCGAGTATCGACAGACCGATGCGTAAGCTCCCCACTCCCCTTGTGGGGGGGGAGCAGGGGGAGGGGTCAGCGCGCCCGCCGCATTGGTCGCCCCACCCGCAACCGGAGTGGAAAGTTATTTCAGCACCGCCGCCGCCCGGTGCGCCCCTTGCGATGCCACCGCTCGTGGCGCCAGCAATCGGCGCGTCACTACGGATAGATATGTCCCCAGTCCCTCGGGAACGGCTCCTCGTCCTCAGTCTTCAAGTGGATCTGGATCAGCCGCCATACACCGTGGTCGATGTGAAAAAGATACCGCACGAACAGGAACGATTTGTCGAAGTCGATCTTGAAGATGATGTCCTTTTCGGACTTGCCGTAGTCGCGCGCATAGATCAGGTCGGCATACTGGCCTTGCCCCAGACCCAGCGCGATCCGGAAGCTGTCCTTCAGCTTCTCGACCGTACCAACTTCCATCAGCTTCAATGCCGCCGTGGCCGCGCTATCCACGTCACGCCGCGCAAGATCGTTGGTGATCTCCGCGCTGGCGCTCACAGCGTCGAACGGACCGGTCGAGGACTGGGAAGAGGCGGACACGGCGGACAGGACAAGCCACAGCCCCGCCGCCGCCGCGATCACCGCAAGCCTGTGCTTCTTCGCCATGGTCCGCCCTGCCCGGCCACCCGTCGCGGCACCGCTGTCGGTTCGAATGGCCGGGACAAGCCCGCCGATACGGGCTATCGCACCACCGCGATCTGATCGCGCCGCAACTGCACCGTCAGCTCATCGAGCGCGCGTTCGATGCGGTCCAGCATCTCGTTCACCTCCGCCTCGCTGATGATCAGCGGCGGGCTGAAGCACAGAATGTCGCCGGGTACTGTGCGACCGATCACGCCGTTCTGCTCGATCAACTTGGTGAAGCGACCACCGACCTTGGCCGATGGTTCGAAGTTCTGGTGCGCTGCCTTGTCGGCCACCAGTTCCATGCCGGCGATCAGGCCGACGCCGCGCACCTCGCCGACCAGCGGATGGTCGGCGAACCGGCGGCGCAGTTCCGCCTGCATGTGCGCGCCGACAGTGCGGACGTGCTCGCCGATGTTCATTTCGTCGTAGATCTTCAACGTCTCGATCGCCACCGCCGCCGGCACCGGATGGCCGGAATAGGTGAAGCCGTGACCGAAGGTGCCGATTTCGTGGCTCTGTTTGGCCAGACCCTGGAACACGCGGTCGTTCACCATCACCGCGCTGATCGGCAGATACGACGAAGACAAAGCCTTGGCGCAGGTGATGATGTCGGGCTGGATGTTCAGCGTCTGGCTGCCCCAATAATTCCCGGTTCGCCAAAACCCGCAAATCACCTCGTCCGCAACCAGCAGCACATCGTACTTGCGAAGTACCGACTGGATCTTTTCGAAATACGTACGCGGCGGAACGATCACGCCGCCGGCGCCCATAATCGGCTCGGCCCACATCGCCGCCACCGTGTCCGGCCCTTCGGCGAGGATCATCTTCTCCAGTTCCTCGGCGCAGCGCGAGGCAAACGCCTCCTCGCTCTCATTCGGATTGGCACCGTGATAGTGGTGCGGCGCCATCGTGTGGATGAAACCCGGCAGCGGCAAATCGAACGCGCGGTGATTGTGCGGAATGCCGGTCAGCGACGCGGACGCCAGCGTGATGCCGTGATAGCCCTTCAGCCGGCCAATGATCTTCTTCTTGTCCGGACGACCGACGGCATTGTTGAAATACCAGATCATCTTGATAGCGCTGTCGTTCGCCTCGGATCCCGAATTGGCGAAGAACACCTTGCTCATGGGCACCGGTGCGCGCTGGATCAGCATTTCCGACAGATCGATCAGCGGTTCGTGCGATTTCGCGGTGAACGCGTGATAGAATGGCAGCTTGCGCATCTGGTTCACCGCAGCCTGCACCAGGCGCTCGTTGTCGAAGCCGAGTGAGGCGCACCAGAGACCGGCGACGCTTTCGATGTAGTCCTTGCCAGTATCGTCCCATACGCGCACGCCCTTGCCGCGCGTCACCACCATCGGGCCGACTTCCAGGTGGGTTTGCAGGTCGGTATAGGGATGCAGCACGTTGGCGATGTCGCGCGCGGCGGCGGAATTCGCGCCGAAAGGCGGGGGCGGTGCCATGATCTTGTCTCCTTGGCTAAGCTGGCAGTCTAGACTGACGCCGGGGGAGCGGAAACCCCGCAGAGGTATGCAGATGCGCTGGTGGCTGATTGGCCTGCTGTTGGTGCCCGTCGCGGCGCACGCGGAACCTTGCTGCGAGCAGATCACGCCGCAAGGCCGCCAGCTTGCCCAGTTCCTCGATGGCAGCGGGGTGGACCATCTCTGGATCGCCGGCTGGCATATCGATTGGGCTACCGGAGAAGCGGACCGCGAGGATCCCGGCGGCCCCGAGGCGAAGACGCACTGCAGCGCGTTCGCCGCGGCCATGGCGGAGCGCGTTCACGTCTATCTGCTGCGGCCGCCGGATCACGCGCAGGCGCTGCTGGCGAATGCGCAGACGCGCTGGCTGCGCGATCATGGCGCGGAACAGGGTTGGCAGGAGCTTGCGACGCCGGTAGAGGCGCAATCAGCAGCCAACAGCGGCGCACTGGTGCTGGAGGCGTTCGAGAATCCAGACCCATTCAAGCCCGGCCACATCGCGATCGTGCGCCCGAGCGACGAGACGCGCGAAGCGCTCGACAGCGATGGCCCGCAGGAGACGCAGGCCGGTGAGCAGAATGCCCTCAGCATCACCACCGCCATCGGGTTCCGCCATCATCATGGCGCGTGGTTGCCTGCTGGCGCGGGCGCGCTGCGCTATTACGCGCATGCAGTGGACTGGCCATAGGAGCCTGCGATGAGCGCTGCTGTGATCGCGCGGCTGCTGGACACATTGGATGCGCTGGAGTTCATCGCGCGGCACATGCATCCGCCGCGGCTTGCAATGGTGGTGGCAACACTGCAAGAGCGCGATGCCACGTTGCGCGCGGCGCTGGCTGCCGCTGCGTGGCCGGAGCATCCGGCGATATTGGGTGACCAGATCATGCGTGCCGCGGAACGTGCGCTGCGCGCCTGCGACGGGCTGCGTGGCGCGGTGAATTCGCCCGACGGAATGCGCCAGACATACCGCGCGCTGCGCCAGGCGGCTCGGGCATCAGAGGCGCTGTACCCTTTGGCGTCGATGCTGCCGTCGGTAAGTCGTTTATTCCTGGAACCGGCGCGGCGGGACGACCGGGCACTGCTGGACCGACTGGCCGCCGGTGCGGCGCGACCGGACGTGCGAACCGGCGTCATGCATGCCGGGAACGACACCGACGAACGTGGCGGCTTCTCGGTGTACGTGCCGGAGGATTACGATCCAGCCCGGCAGTATCCGCTGGTGATGGCGCTGCATGGCGGCTCGGGACATGGCAGGCTGTTCCTGTGGAGCTGGCTGCGCGAGGCGCGCAGCCGCGGCGTGATCTTGGTGGCGCCCACCGCGATCGGCGACACCTGGTCGCTGATGGAACCGCAGGTGGACAGCGCGCATCTCGCTCGTGTGCTGGAGCAGGTCGCGCAGGCGTGGAATGTGGATCGCAGGCGTCTGCTGCTGACCGGGATGAGCGATGGCGGCACGTTCAGTTTGCTCAGCGGACTGGATGACGAGTCGCCGTTCACCCACCTGGCGCCGGCGGCGGCGAGTTTTCATCCGCTGCTGCTGACGATGGCCGTGCCGCGTCGGGTGACGGGGCTGCCGGTCTATCTGGTGCATGGTGCGTTGGACTGGATGTTCCCGGTATCGATGGCCCGGACCGCGCAGCGCGCGCTGACCGCGGCGGGTGCGCGGGTGCTGTATCGCGAGATCGCCGATCTGTCGCATGTTTATCCGCGCGAGGAGAATAGCGCGATACTCGATTGGTTGCTTGCGCCGGCAGTGTGACGCTGCTCGACATCGCGGAAATTGGTGGTCGTCACCTCGCCATCAGGCAACTGCGCGGTGATCTCCAACGTGCCACCAAGCGCTTCGATATAGCGGCGCAGGTTGCGGGCGCGACGGGTCGGCGACATTCGCTCGCGCAGGGCGGCAAAGGATCGGTGGCCGGTCATGGGATCCTTCCCGACCTCCCGCAGGTACTCTTCGGAAAGTCGGTCCGCCATTGGGATCATGCGTTCGCAGAACCGCCCGTCACCGGCCTTGTTGCCACCAGTCAGCAGGATGGCGCAACGACGAGGGGCGAACGTGCAGAAAATCCGCATCGGCTCATCGCAGCGCGATATCCATGATACCAGCCGAACTGCCAGCTCGCAGCACCGCCAGATCAAAGCTCTCATCAGCCTTCGGCATTGCGTGTCGGTATGCCATGTCCCATGTATTACCCGTCTGAGACCAGGTATTACAGGAGCGACCGATGGCCACCACGGTTACGAGCAAGGGTCAGGTCACCATACCCAAGCCGGTGCGCGACCGCCTGGGGATCAAGCGGGGCGATGCGGTCGAGTTCGAGCTGGCCCCCGACGGACGCGTCATCGTGGTCAAAGTCGGTGGCCGACGCCCGGCGAGTCGGTTCGCGGCGCTGCGCGGCCGCGCCGGCAAAGGGCTCAGCACGGACCAAATCATGGCGCTCACCCGCGGCGAAGCGTAAGCGTGACGCTGATCGATACCAACATCCTGCTCGACCTCGTCACCAACGACGCCAAATGGGCGGACTGGTCGATCCGCCAATTGGATGCAGCCTCACTGAAGGGCCCGCTTGCCATCAACGACGTGGTCTATACCGAGATGTCGGTACGGTTCGCGGCGATAGAAACCCTCGAGGCTGTCCTGGATGACGCCGGAATATCGGTGGCGACGATGCCACGTGCGGCTCTCTTTCTCGCCGGCAAGGCGTTCCAGCGCTACCGGGCCAGCGGCGGAAAACGAACCGGAGTACTGCCGGATTTCTTCATCGGCGCGCATGCCGCCGTGACACGTTCCACCCTGCTCACCCGCGATGCACAGCGCTATCGCAGTTACTTTCCGACGATCGACCTGGTCACGCCATAAGACGGCAGAGCCGTCGGACTGACTGCTGCATCGCTGCGCGCCTCGCAACGACAGTGGTGGCTATCCGCCAGCCCGCAGCACCGCCAGATCGCAGCCCTCATCCGCCTGCAAGACCTGCTCGGCCACGATGCGATCCCATCCACGTGCCGGCTTTTCCGGTGCGCGCCATGCCGTGCGCCGCCGATCCAGTACATCCTGCGCCACCAGCAGATCCAATCGACGGTCCTTCACCGACAACCGGATGCGATCGCCGCTTTCCACCAGTCCCAACGGCCCGCCCGCCGCCGCCTCCGGCGTGATGTGCAGCACGATGGTGCCGAATGCGGTGCCGGACATGCGGCAGTCGCTCATGCGCACCATGTCCTTCACCCCGGCGCGCGCCAGCTTCTGCGGGATCGGCAGGTAGCCGGCTTCCGGCATCCCCGCCGGCGTCAGCGAGCCGGCATTTTTCAGCACCATGATGTCGCGCTCCGTCGCATCCAGCGACGGATCGTCGATGCGTTGTGCGAGATCCTCCAGGCCGTCGAACACCACGGCGCGCGCCTCGGTCTCGAACAGTTCCGGTGTGGCGGCGCTGCGTTTCAGGATCGCACCGCGCGGCGCCAGGGAGCCGAACAGTGCCACCAGGCCGCCTACCGGCGACACCGGCTCGCCGCGCGCACGAATGTAGCGGCGATCGACGAACGCCGGCTCGGACAGGCGCGCTTCCAGAGTCGCGCCGGTGACATCGCGCACCGACAGATGCAGCAGATCGCGTAGCTCCCAGAGCAACGCCGGCATGCCGCCGGCAGCGTGGAAATCCTCCATGTAGCCCTCGCCGGTTGGCTTCAGATCCACCAGCACCGGCGTCGTGTCCGACAATTCGTTCAGCCGCTTCAAATCGACGCGCACGCCGCGCCGTCCGGCAATCGCGGTCAGATGGATCAGAGCATTGGTGGACCCACCCAGTGCCAACAGGACACGCAGCGCGTTTTCCACCGACGAGGCGGTGATGATCTCCGATGGGCGGATCGGTTGGGTGATCAGCTTCACGGCCAGCGCACCGGCTTCCTCCGCCGCACGCAGCCGGTCGGCATGCACTGCCGGGATGGAACCATGGCCGAGTGGCACCATCCCTAACGTCTCGGCCAGGCAAGCCATGGTGGAGGCGGTACCCATCACGCCGCAGGTGCCGGCAGTGGTTGCCAGCCGGCCCTCGATCTCGGCGATGCGTTCGCCAGTGACACGCCCTGCGCGATAGGCCGCCCAATAGCGACGGCAGTCGGTGCAGGCGGACAGCCGCTCGCCCTGATACGGCGTCGCCAGCATCGGCCCGGTGACAAGCTGCACCGCGGGGATGTCGGCGGACGCGGCCGCCATCAATTGCGCCGGCACGGTCTTGTCGCAGCCGCCCACCAGCACCGCTGCATCCATCGGCTGCGCGGTCAACATCGCCTCGGTGTCCAGCGCCGCGAGGTTGCGGTAGTGCATCGACGTCGGAAACAGCGACGGCTCGCACAGCGATACTGTCGGGAACGCAAGCGGAAGTCCGCCGGCCGCCAGCACGCCACGCTTCACTGCCTCGATCAATTCCGGAACGGTGCGATGGCAGTTGTTGAAGTCGGAGCCGGTGTCGACGATCCCGACCACCGGGCGATCCAGCATGGCTTGCGAGTAGCCCATGGACTTGGCGAACGACCTGCGCAGATACAGCGCGAAGTCGCGATCGCCGTAGTTGGCGGTGTTGCGCGCGAGGCCACGCTTGAGAGCTGATTCTTCGTTCATGCGGACACTGCTGTTCCAGGTTGTTTGCGGGACGAGACGCTGCCCTACCACGTCAAGGCCCGGCTTGTCGCGGCAGCCGCAGCAAACGACAGGGCATCGGGTGAACGGCGGGCCGTCTGGGTTCCCTGTCATCGGAAGCAGACCACTCACCTGTCATTGCGAGCCGCGCAGCGATGCGGCAATCCCGGTCACGGTGCTCCAATGCGTCCTCTATTTCCCAACCGTGGCCCTCCGTTCTACCCGCGTGTTAGCATCGTTGGGTCGCTGCCTGACTCCGCCACGACGTGTCAGGGCGGCAGATCGTAGGGGGAAAACGGCAATGGCGGTCAATCTCAAGCGCCTGGTGTATTTCGACAGCTTCATGGACCCGATCGCCAACACGATCATCAGCAGGCGCGACGACATCGACCTGGTGCGGCTGGATTACGCCGCATCCGAACCCGGCAACTGGTCGGAATTCGCCGCCGCGCACGGCTATCAGGTCCAGCCGCGCGGCGAACTGCGCAAGCCGTGGTTCGGCGATGCGGAACTGCTGGCGCGCTGTCCCAACTTGCTGGCGCTGAGTTCCACCGGCGCCGGCTACGACATGATCGATGTGGACGCCTGTACCGCCGCTGGCGTCATCGTAGTCAACCAGTCTGGCACCAACTGGGAACCGGTGGCGGAGCACGCTCTCGGGATGATGTTGTCACTCTCGAAAAAGATCGCGCAGTCGGAACGCGCGATGAAACGCACGCCCGACCTCGATCGCCGCATCTATGCCGGCAACAACCTGCGCAACAAGACGGTCGGCATCATCGGCCTCGGCCATATCGGGCGGCGTGTCGCCGAATTGTGCGGCGTGTTGTTCAACATGACCGTACTGGCCTACGACCCGTACCTTACGCAAGAGCAAGTCGCTGCGCGCGACGCCACCAAGGTGGAACTGGACGAACTGCTGCGTCGCGCGGACTACGTGACGGTGCATTGTCCGCGCAGCAACGAAACCTTCGGCATGTTCGGCGCCGCACAGTTCGCCGCGATGCGGCCCGGCGCCTATTTCATCAACACCGCCCGCGGCGGCATCCATGATGAACCGGCCCTCGTCGAGGCACTGCAGCAACAACGCATCGCCGGCGCGGGGCTGGACGTGTTCCTGCAGGAACCGCCGCCGCTCGACCATCCGCTGCTGGCAATGGACAACGTCATCGCCAGCCCGCACATCGCCGGCATGACCGTCGAGACCATGACCGAGATGTGCGAAGCCACCGCGCTGCAATGGCTGACGATCTTCGACGGCGGCGCACCGCCGCGCCTGGTGAACCCCGAGGTGTGGCCGCGCTACGCCGATCGCTTCACCGAACTTCTCGGCTTCCGGCCGGCCGCTCTCAAGGCCGCACAATCATGAGGGGTCTGCTGCTGGCGATGATGGAACCACCGCCCGCGATGGAGGAAGAATTCCAGGACTGGTACGACACGGAGCATTTCCCGGAACGCGCCACCTGCGAAGGCTTTCTGACCGCGTCACGCTTCGTCTGCAGCGACGGCTGGCCACGCTATCTCGCGCTGTACGATTTGGCGGATACCGAAGTGCTGCGCGGTCCCGGCTACGCACGCATCGCCGGCGAGCGCTACTCGCCCTGGACCCATCGGATCGTCTCGCGCGTGTGGGGGCAATATCGCGCCGACGCCGTGCAGATTCATCCCGGAACCGCACTGCTGGGCGACGCCGGCGCGTCGGCGCGCATCGTACTGTGGCGCTTCCGCCATGCGCCGGCGGCGGCGGAGACTGCGATCCTGCACGGCCTGCAGGTGCTGTACGCCGATCGGCCGGAAACAGTGCAGGCCCGCCTGTTCCGCGCCAACCAGCCCGACGGCGTCGACTACATCGCCATCGTCGAATTGCGCGCGCCACCGGCAGCGGTGTCCGACGCGGTTGCAGCTTTCGGCGATGCGGCGCGCCACGTCGATCTGGTCAACGTCTATATCGCGTATACACGGCGACTGGCGGGCGCGTTTCCCAAAAGCCCATGACAACCGCCCCCCGGCAACGCGCCGGGCCGCGTTATTTGCAATGCGCGACGCCAAGGTACTGGGCCGGGTCCACGGCCTTGCCGTTGCTGATCACCATAAAGAACAGATGGGTCCCGTACGTGACACCGGTGCGACCAATGCGGCCAAGCCACGAACCGGCGGCGACAACACGCTGGCCGTTCGCGATGGCCGGCGCCACGCTGCCCAGATGAGAGTACACCGTCACCAGACCATCCGGATGCCGAAGTTCTATCTGCAATCCGCCCAGTCCCATCTTCTTGACCATCAGAACCTGGCCGCCGGCAACTGCGTAAACATAACCACCCGCAGGCGCCGGCATGTCGATGCCGTTGTGGAATCCGGCCGGTGCCATCGGCCCAACAGCATGCCGCCACCCGAATGGCGAGGAGACGCACGCCGGTCGTACGGGCATTATCCATGGATCATCGGCCCGAACGGATTGAACAGTCAGCGCAACCATCATGCACAGCAGCACCGCGGATAGCGTCCGCGGCTTGACCGGCCTGCACTGGCAATTTTCACGCCGCGGCTGCGTCATGTCGGCCGACGCCCGCGCCGACGGAGCATCGTGACTTCTGCGGCCAGCGCCGCCTTGTCGTCATCGCGAGCGTCGCCTCTCTTTGGCATTGCGAGCGCCTTTTTAGTCAGTGCGAGCGAAGCGAAGCAATCTCGGCCCATTGCGAGGCGAAGCGAGGCAATCTCGGTCGAGTTGGGCACTTTGATCGAGATTGCCGCCTCGCTGCGCGCCACACCGCGCGTCTTGCAACGGCACGAACGTCCGACAGTCCGCCATTCACCCAATTACCCTGCGCGTCACATCCCCCGGGGGTGACAAGCACCCGCCGGGTCCTCTACCAAGCGCGGCCGAACCGCCTGGAGACTGCCGTGTTCGTCAGGATTGCATTTTGCGCCGCTCTGGCCGCTTCGGTGACCGGGTGCGGCCCCGATTACTCTCCGAATACGTACTCCAGCAACGCCGTGCAGCAGGCGAACAAGGTGGATCAGGGGGTGGTGGTGGGTGTGCGCCAGGTCGATGTAAGCGCCGCCGGCACCACAGGTACGTTGGTCGGCGGCGCCGCGGGCGGCATTGCGGGTGCGCAAGCGGGCAGCGGCGTGACCAGTGCTCTCGGCGCCCTGGGCGGCTCGCTGGTGGGTGGCATCGCTGGCAACGCGGCTGAACACGTGGCCGGCGACACGCACGCGTTCGAATACATTGTGCGCAAATCCAACGGCGACCTGCTCAGCGTGACGCAGAAGGACGAGATGCCGCTGGCTGTCGGGCAGAAGGTATTGGTGATCTCGGGAAACCAGGCGCGCGTGGTGCCGGATTACACGGTGCCCGCGCCGCCGCCGAAGCAGGCCGACACTACGCCGAAACAGCCAACGACAACGATGACCGCGCCGGCGCCAGGACCGGTCGCCGCGGTGCCGCTCGCACTCCCGTCAACCACACCCCCGATAACCGCTCCCCCACTAACCGGGCTCCCATCAACCACACCCCCGTCAACCACTCCCGCGCAAACCGGGCTCCCGTCGACCACACCCGCGTCAACCACTCCCGCGCAAACCGGGCTCCCACCAACCGCACCCCCGCCAAAGGTCGAAACCAGTCCCTGAATCGACGCGCTCAGGCCTTGGCGGCGTCCCAGGGCGGCCCCTTCAACTCGACCATGTTGCCCTCGGGGTCCGGCACGTAGATGGAAGGCCCCTGCCCCGCCGCCCCGTAGCGTGATTCCACCGGCCCCGGTTCGGCGCCGTGTCGCTTCAGGTGCGCGATGATCGCCTCGGCATCGAATGGCTCGATCTGCAGGCAGAAATGATCGAGGTTGCGCGCCTCCTTGCCAGGCGCCGCGCCGCCCTTCTGGCCCGACGGCCCATCGACCGGAACCAGATCGATCAGTCCACTGCCGGCGCGAAGCTGGTACAGGCCGATCTTCTCCTGCACCTTCTCCAGCTTGCACCCTAGCACCTCCATATAGAAGTGCATCATCGCCTGCAGGTTCACGACCCGCAGCACCAGATGGTCGAGTTGCTTGATTTCCAGCATGGCGACCTCCCTCTCAGCGGTGATTATGTCGCATGGGCGGCGCCGATGACAGCCTGGCCGCCACTGTCAGCCCGTCGGGGGGGCGACCGCGTCCAGCGCGAGGCCGCGCGCTTCCGGGCCGACCTGAGTCACCGCGACCGCGGCGATCACCAGCGACACCGCGATCGCCACAAATACCGTGGCAAACCCATAGGCGTTCTGGATGATCAGAATCCCCGGAATGATGCCGGCGGTGGCGATACGGCCGGCTGACTGGGCAAGCCCGAAGCCGGTGGCGCGGGCGTTGGTCGGAAACACCTCCGCAATGAAGATCTGCGACGAATTGCCGGCAAGCTGGACGAAGAAGAGCATCACGAACCCGACCACGAAAAACATCGTGTCGGATTCCACGAAACCAAAAGCCACGGCGGCAAGCCCTGCCAGCACGAACGCGGCAACCGCCGTCTTCTTTCGCCCAAAACGATCCAACGAATACATCATGAACCCGCTGGCACAGGGGAATGCGAGCGTCATGCCCACCGTGTAGGTCAGCGACTTGCCGATGGTGAATCCGTGCGTGGTCGCCATCATGTTGGGAAGCCACGCGCCAAGACCAAGGGCAACGCCGAAAAACGCGATGAAGCAGATCATTCCGGCGATCACCCGGCGGGGAAAGGCACGGAAGATGATGCCGAAGGGGTCGCTCTTGGTGTCGCTCGCCGAATCGGTGCTCAAGGTCGCAAGCGGTGGCGTGCGCACGCCCATCCGTTGCAGCAGATCGAGCGCGCGTTGCCCCTGCCCGTGCGTCGACAGCCAGCGCGGCGATTCGGGAAGCGAGAAGCGCAGCACGAAGATGATCAAGGCGACGATGCCGACCACGGTCCAGATGCCCCGCCAATGAATGATGTCG
>Ga0307474_10001168_pt1 | contig 19113 bp, 19 predicted proteins | sample atmos_gasesECM1C_2_FD_203312 | JGI IMG/M metagenome (GOLD analysis project Ga0307474, IMG submission 203312) | Hardwood forest soil microbial communities from Morgan-Monroe State Forest, Indiana, United States - atmos_gasesECM1C_05 | ecosystem: Environmental > Terrestrial > Soil > Temperate... | reverse complement strand
TCGCGACGGCGACGACCCGTACCTGGTGGTGGCGGCCGACAAGGGCACGGCCACCTTTTCCGACATCGCCAACGCCATTGCAGCGGAGTACGGCTTCTGGCTCGGCGATGCGTTCGCATCCGGGGGCTCGGCCGGCTACGACCATAAGAAGATGGGGATCACGGCGCGCGGTGGCTGGGAATGCGTCAAGCGGCATTTCCGCGAGATGGGCATCGACATACAGAAGACCGCCTTCACCGTCGCCGGCATTGGCGACATGTCCGGCGACGTGTTTGGCAACGGCATGCTGTTGTCGCGTCAAACCCGTCTGCAGGCAGCCTTCGATCACCGTCACATCTTTCTCGACCCCGCGCCCGAGGCTGCGCTGAGCTTCGCCGAGCGCGCGCGCCTCTTCGCGTTACCGCGCTCGAGCTGGGACGACTACGATCGCAGCAAGCTCTCGCGCGGCGGAGGTATTTTCGCGCGCTCCGCCAAGTCCATCGCGCTGTCGACCGAGGCGCGCGGGTTGCTCGGGCTCGAGGGCGCGAGCGCGGCTCCCAACGACGTGATACGCGCGATCCTGCAGCTGCCGGTCGACCTCATGTGGAACGGCGGCATCGGCACCTACGTGAAGGCGAGCGACGAGCGCAATGCGGAGGTAGGCGATCGCGCCAACGACGCGGTGCGCATCAACGGGCGGGACCTGCTGGCAAAGGTGGTCGGCGAAGGCGGCAATCTCGGCCTGACGCAGCGCGGCCGCATCGAGTACGCGCTCGCGCGGGGACGACTCAACACCGATTTCATCGACAACTCCGCCGGCGTCAACACCTCGGATGTCGAAGTCAACATCAAGATCCTGCTGAATCCGCTGGTGGCCGAGGGCAAGCTCGCGCGCGGTGAGCGCAACCGGCTGCTGGCACGCATGACCAACGAGGTTGCGACGCTCGTGCTGCGCAACAACTACCTGCAGGGCCAGGCACTCAGTACACTCGAGCTCCACGGCGCCGCACGGTTGCCGGAGTTCCACCATCTGATCCGCTCCCTGGAGCGCTCCGGCGACCTCAACCGCGCACTCGAGTTCCTGCCGAGCGATGACGAGCTCGCCGAGCGCCGCAAGAACGGGGTCGGCCTGACGCGCCCGGAGCTGGCGATCCTGCTCGCCTACAGCAAGATCTGGCTGAATACGCATCTCCTCGCCTCGGACGTGCCGGAAGACCCGTACCTGTCGACGGAGCTCGAGCGCTACTTCCCCGCACCCGTGCAGGAACGCTTCCGTCGCGGCATCACGCATCACCGCCTGCGCCGCGAGATCATCGCAACTGCCACCACCAACAGCGTGGTGAACCGCATGGGGCCGACGTTCGTTGCGCGTGTGCAGGGCGACACGGGAGCCGCCCCCGCGCAGATCGCGCGCGCCTACAGCGCGGCCCGCGAGATCTTCGCAATGCGCGCGGTGTGGGAGGAAATCGAGGCGCTCGACAACCGCGTGCCGGCGAAGCTGCAATACGAGGCCGCGTTCCAGACCAGCCGCCTGCTGCGGCACGCCACCTACTGGCTGCTCACCTCGCGCGGGGGCGCTCTGCAGGTCGATGCCGCGGTCCGCGAGTTCCGCGACGGTGTGCGCCAGCTACAGGCCGAAACACCCGCGGTGCTCAGCGGGATGGAGCTGATGCGCTTCGAGGAGGGGCGCAAACGCTACACCGAGGCCGGTCTGCCCCCGGCTTTGGCGGCGCGGCTCGCCTCGCTCGAGGCGCTCAATGCCGCGCTCGACATCGTCGAGATCGCCGCCAGTCATCGTGTCAGCGTGGCCGAGACCGCCCGCGTGTACTTCGAGGTGGGCACGCGCATCGGCTGCGACTGGCTGCAGGCGCGTATCGAGGAGCTCACCGTCGAGGGCCCGTGGCAGGCCGTCGCGCGCACGGGGCTGCGTGATGCGGCGCTGCGCGTGCACCGCCGTCTCGCGGAGCGTGTGCTCACGCGCAAGGACCGCGGCGGCGCTCCGGCCCGTGTCAGCGCCTGGATCGAGTCCGGCGGGAAGGAGCTCGCGCACTGGCATCGCACGATCGCGGAAATGCGCGCCGCAGACGTCAGCGACTTCGCCACTCTCACCGTCGGTGTCGAGGCGGTGCGCAAGCTGGCGAATTAGTCGAGCGCGGATATGGTTGGAAAACTGATACTGGTCCGCCACGGTCAGAGCACGTGGAACGTCGAGAACCTGTTCACCGGCTGGACGGATGTCGATCTGTCCGAGGCCGGCAGGGCCGAGGCGCTTGCGGCAGGCCGCGAGCTCAAGCGCGAGAAGCTGCATGCCGACATCGCCTTCACCTCGGTGCTGAAACGCGCCATCCGCACACTGTGGATCATGCTCGATGAGATGGATCGTATGTGGATCCCGGTCGAGCGCTCCTGGCGATTGAACGAGAGACACTACGGTGCTCTGCAGGGTCTCGACAAGGCGCAGACCGTGGCGCAGCACGGCGAAGCGCAGGTGAAGATCTGGCGGCGCAGCTACGACATTCCACCGCCGCCGCTCGCCACGGACGATCGCCGCCATCCGCGCTTCGATCCGCGCTATGCGGCTCTCGATCCGAGCGATCTGCCCGCGGGCGAGTCGCTCAAGGACACACTGACGCGCGTTTTACCGTTCTGGCATGCCCGTATCGCTCCGGAGCTGCGCGCCGGGGCCAACGTGCTGGTAGTGGCGCACGGCAACAGCCTGCGTGCCATGGTGAAGATGCTCGATGAAATTGCCGAAAGCGAGATCACCGAGCTCAACATTCCGACGGGCGTGCCGCTGCTCTATGAGCTCGACGCCGACCTGCGGCCGCGCGGACACCGCTATCTCGGCGACCCGGTGGCGATCGCCGCCGCCGCCGAGGCGGTGAAACGACAGACTGACAAACGCTGAACCTTTGTGCCGCGGCGCGCCTACGCAGCCCAGCCGTCGTAACGCCCCCTGAGCTCGGCGGCGAGTGCCGTCAGGCGGCGACTGATCTCCTGCACGTCCGGCACCAGGAGTCGCATCGTCTTGGATGCATGCAGGCTGCAACTCAGCTCGGAGCTGCTTTCGAGATTCTTCACGTCGACGCTGAACTCCGGCTCGAGTCGCGCCCGCGCGGCCTGGCACGCGGCAAGGTCAGGCAGAGCGAGAAAGAAGTCGACGTGGTACTCGTTGAAGGGAGCGTAACCCTGGGAACGCAATCGCGCGATGGTCTGCTCATCCCAGCTCTCGGTGCGCGCTTTGTAGACCGCGCGCAGCTTGAAGTAGATTCGGAGCACGACCAGGCCGAGTGCGGCCAGCAGTAGACCCAAGAACCATGCCATGGCTGTGGCTCACGCCTTCGGGCGTGCGCCCTTCTCGGGAAAATGCGGTTTACGCTTCTCGAGGAATGCGGCGATTCCCTCGGCGGCTTCTGCGCCGACCGCGTGCGCCGCGATGGTCTCGCTCTCGAGCACCATCTGCGACTCGAATGCGCCGAGCGAATGCGCAATCAACCGCTTGGTCGCGCCGAAGGCCGCACTCGCGCCCTGCGCGAGCTGCTCCGCGAGTCCGAGCGCGCGCTCGATGAGCTGCTCATCGCTCACTACCTCGTTGACCAGCCCCCACTCGAGCGCCTCGGCGGCGGAGAGCGTGCGGTTGAGCAATAACAGCTCCATGGTGCGTTTCAAGCCGAGCGTGCGCGGCAGCAGGAACGAGGTGCCGCCGTCTGGCGTGAGGCCGGCGTTGGTATAAGCGAGGTTGAACTTCGAGGTACGCGCGCACAGCGCCAGGTCGGCCATGGCCACCAGGCCCACGCCCGCGCCGGCCGCGGTGCCGTTGACCGCGGCGACGACGGGCGCGTCCATGCGCACGAAGTTGGAAATTGCCGCGTGCAGATAGGTCGTGAGCTCACGTACGTAGTCGACCCCGGCGCTGTCGCGCCCCACCATGGCGCGCAGGTCACCACCGAAGCAGAAGTGGCGTCCGTTGCCCGAGAGCACCACGGCGCGCACCGCGTTGTTGCGCGCACAGGTCATGGCAGCCGCCAGCAGATCCATCGCCATCTGCAGGTTGAGCGCGTTGCCGCTGTCGGGACGATTCAAGGTCACGAGTGCGACGGCACCGCGAGTCTCGACCTGCACGGCATTCGCGGCCATCGCCCTACTCGTCAGGCGCGATCCGGACGCGCAGACCCGCGAGCTCCGGGGTGAATTCCAGCTGGCAGGAAAGCCGCGAGTGCTCGGTCGAATGGGTCAGCTCCGAGATCAGCTCGCGCTCGTCCGACATCATGGCCGGCAGCCGCGCCTGCCACGCCGGATCGACGTAGACGTGACAGGTGGCGCAGGAGCACATGCCACCGCAGATGGCTGCCACGCCGTAGTCGAGCTCACGCAGGTTTTCCATCACCTTCAGGCCCGTGCGACCGTCCACCTCATGCTCGATGCCGTCGCGATCCACCACCCGCAAGAGCGCCATGCTGCTTTTCACCCTGTGGCCGCGTCAGATGCGCTTCGCGGCGAATACCTTCGAAGGCCGGCTAGTTTGCCGCGTCACCGGTCGCCCCGCCAGCACCCCGCGCCGCCGGCAGCGTGCGCAGCGCGCTCAGGCAGACGGCAGCGGCCCCATGACCTTCACCACGAACACGGCCTTGTCGTCCCGAGCGGACAGAGCCTCGAAAGTGGCCTGCAACTCGCTTCGCAGCGCCTCCATGACCTCCTCGTAAGAGCCGAACAGCTGCGTACTCATGCTGTTGGTCGTCACTCGCAGGGTGCGGTGTGCCCGCAGGCGCTCGAGGAACTCGGCGATGCTCGGTATGAAGTCCGCCCTGAGCGGATACAGGCTGATCTCGACCCCGATGTCCATGGCTCGTCTCCGTCGAATGGACGCGGTCAGTATGGCATGTGCGCCGCGCACTCGGGCTCAGGCTATGATCGCACCTGCGGTCGGTCGGAAAACGGCGGTTGGACAGATGACGCGGAAGATCCAGGTTCATCAGGTCGACGCATTCACCCGGGAGCCCTTCACCGGCAATCCGACCGGTGTGGTGCTCAATGCCGATCCACTCTCGGAAGTGCAGATGCTGGCGATCGCGCGCGAGCTCAACAACGCCGAGACCGCTTTCATCCTGGCCGCGGACGCCGACGACCATACGGTTCGCGCCCGCTTCTTCACTCCCCGCAGCGAAGCGGGATTCGTGGGCCACGCCACGGTCGCCGCACAGTACGTGCTTTCGCGGCGGCACGACGCGCCCCGCTGGCAGCGGCAGAAATCCAAGGCGGGAATCGTCGACGTGGAAGTGCGCGGCAGCGACGAGGACCGCCGCATTGCGATCCGGCGCAATGCGCCTTCGCTCGGTCGCGAGCTCAATGACCGCGAGCGACTTGCGGTGCTCGATGCGCTGGCGCTCGCCTCCGAGAGTCTCGACTCGCGCATGCCGTTGCGCATCGTTGGCGCGGCCGGCACCCGGCTGCTGATCGGCGTACGTGGGCCGGAGCCGCTCAAGCACCTCAAGCCCGACATGGCACGCCTCACCACACTCTCGGCGCAGATCGGTGCCGCTGGCTATTTCGTTTTCACGCTCACGCCGGCGGCGGCCGATCACCTCACCGAGTCGCGCATGTTCTGTCCGGCGCTCGGGATCCCCGAGGATCCGGTGAGCGGCAATGCACACGGGCTCCTCGGGGCATATCTTGCGCATCTTGGGCTCCTCGCCCGCAACGCCGAGCGCGCCAGCTTCTGCGGCATCCAGGGCCACTCAGTGCATCGGCCCGGCCGCGTCGAGGTGGAGCTCGAATTCAAGGACAACGAGCTCGCGAGCGTCTGGATCAGCGGGCAGGCCGTATCGATATTCCAGACTGAGATCACCTTCTAGTGGCGCCGACGCAGTTTGCGCCGGTCGTGAAGCTCGAGGAGCTTCCCCGGCACGGCATGCGTGCCTTCGTGATCGACGGCCGTGAGATCGTGATCTGCCGCACGAGCGCCGGTGTCTTCGCACTCGACAACGTCTGCACGCACGCGTACGCGCGTCTCAGTGAGGGGCGGCTGCGGCACGAGCGGCTGGTGTGCCCGCTGCATGGCGCATCCTTCGACGTTCGTGACGGACGGGTGCTCGGTCCGCCGGCGCAGATGCCGCTGACCGCCCACGCGGTGCGCCTCGAGGCCGGAGTCGTCGAGGTCGCGCTCACCCCCTGACTTAAATCCCTCCTGCTTCCGCGGACCCGGCCGCCCCGGCCGCGCGCGCCGCGGTGGCTCCGCGCCGCAGAAGCCAGAGCGCCGTCAGGGTGACCGCGGCGCCGGTGAAGAACGGCGCCGCATTACCGAGCAGAGCGTACAGCGCACCGGAGCTCAGGGGGCCGAGCACTCGCGCCAGGCTGGCGCTCGCGGCGTAGGCTCCCATGACTGCGCCACGATCGCCCGGCCGCGCCTGCCGGGACGCGATCGCGGAGGCGCTGGGGTTGTAAGCGCCGAGCCCGATGCCACACAGCAGCAAGCCACACACGGCGATGCCTGCGGTGGGTGCTGCGCCGAGCAGCAAAAGCCCGGCGACGTAACTCACCACACCACCTGCGGCGAGCCGCCTCTCGCCGAGCCGCGGGGCCAGCACGCGCACCAGCGCTCCCTGCATCAGGAGCGCCGGCATGGCAATGCCGAACAGCAGGAATCCCACGGTGCGGGGTCCGAAACCGAAGCGGTGCAATGCCCAGATCGCGAAGATCGACTCCAGAATCGATTGCGAGTAGGTAACTGCGAGCGTCGCCGCTGCGATGTAGCCGAGTGGCGGACGTGCGCGCATCAAGAGCAACGCGCCCTCCCGCGGCGCGTCGGGGTGCAGCCGGCGATGCTCTGCGGTGTGACTCTCGGGGAGCAGGAAGCGAACCAGCAGTATGGCGAGCACACTCGTGACGGCGGACAGCGCCGCGGGTGCCACGAAACTGGCACGGCGCGCGTCGGCGCCCGCAAGCAACCCGCCGAGCGGCTGCCCGAGGGTGAATCCGATGCCGATCGCGGCCCCGACCAATCCGAGCGTCGCCGCGCGCTTTTGCGGCACGCTCACATCGGATGCATACGCGAAGGCGGCTGCGATGTTGCCGGCCATGGCACCGGCGAGCATGCGCGAGGCCAGTAGCCACCAGACATTGCGGGCGCAGGCGAGCAGCACGTACGAGAGACACGCACCTGCGAGACTGCTCATGAGCACGGGCCTGCGTCCGTGGCGGTCGCTCAAGCGTCCCCACCACGGTGCGGCGAGTAACTGGCACAGCGAGTAGCTTCCAAGGACCGGCGTGATGAACTGCGGGAGCGTACCGAAGCGCTCTGCCATGTAGGGAATCAGCGGGATGACGATCCCGAAGCCGAGCGTATCGATGAGGCAGACGAGAAACAGCGCTGCTCGCGGTGCGCGCGAAGTTGACACCCTACCTCCCGGCCTCAGTGGCCGGGCACGAGAGTGGAGAGCCCCTCGCCGTGCCGCGGCCCGCGCGGCTGAAAGTCGCGGGCGGAGCGCATGATGAGATTCGGAATGCGGCTGTCGCTCCAGGCTGCGTCGCGACCCTGCGGCGCACCGGTACAGAGAACCACGAGTTGCAGCGACGGTACGAGCCACATGCGGTTGCCGCCGGCACCCTCGACCGCGAACAGGTCGTCGGCGGCATAGGGTTCGACACCCGGCGCCTCGGTCACCGCGAGCCGCAGGTTCGCGCCGTACTGCGGATCGGCGCGCGTCGGTGCGCGCAGCAGCGTCACCCATCCCGGGCGAATCAGCTCCTCCCCCCGATAGTTGCCGTCTCTCACCAACAGTTGCCCGATGCGGATCCAGTCGCCCTGGTGCGCGAGCATGCAGCAGTCGGCATGCGCCGTCCCTGCGGGACGGTCGAGCCACAACCAGGCGTCCGCGGCTCCGACGCGCCGCCACACCGTGCGCGAGAGGTAGGCCGCGTAGCGCTCGTGGGAAGCGCGCTCGATGACGAGTGCGAGTAGCTGGGCATCCGCGGAGGGCTCGCGACGGCGGCTGCCCGGCGGCGCGCCAAGCGGGCTGCGCAGCAATTCACTGACGAGCTCGCCTTTCACAGGCTCAGCGCTTGCAGGCGCGAGACCACTGGTCGATTGGAGCAGGTTGCGCAGTGTGATCGCTCCGCGCGGATCGTCGCGCCACTCGCCGATAAAGGCGCCGATCGGCTCGTCCGGCCAACCCATCTGCCGATGCGAGAGCGCGACGCCGACTGCCAGGGCTGCCAGCAGTCGCGTGAAGGACTGTGCATCGCCGGGAGTGTCGAAGCTCGTGCCTCGCCAGTAGCGCTCGAAGACGATGTGATCGTGACGGCTGACGATCAATGCCCGCGAGCCGTGCTTACCGGCGTAGTCTGCCGCCGCCTCGAGGCCGGAGGGGTCGAGTGACTCGAGTGCGGGCGCGACCCGCGGAGCCGGCGGCAGGTTGCCGCCGGGAACAAGCTCACGCGGCTGATACTCGGGATCTCGCGCCTCGAAGAAGCGTGCAAGACGCGGCTGCCAGAGCGCGCCGACGACGAGCAGCGCGAGGAGCGCAACCCCTGACGTCGCAAGCAGCAGCGTCCTGAGGGACCGTCCGGGCATTCGCCGCATTCCATCATAGATGCCGATCGGGAATGCGTTATTCTCGGCGACACCCGGCCGGACCGAAGGCTGCGGTGGGGGTTTTGATGCCTTTGCGCTTGGCTGCGCCGCGATACTGGCTCACCTGGGCCGGACTCGGCTTGCTGCGCGTGCTGGCGCTGCTGCCGTTCGGGGCCATCGTCCGGCTCGGACGGCCGCTCGGCGCCCTGCTGCGCCGTTTGCCGCTGCGTTTCGTCGGCACTGCCCGGCGCAATCTCGAGTTGTGCCTGCCGGAACTCTCCGAGCGGGAGCGCGAGAAGCTCCTGAATGAGCACTTTGCGAGCTTAGGCATCGCGATGCTCGAGATCCCGTTCGCCTGGTGGAGCTCACCGGCGCGGCTCGAGAAACTACTGCACTTCGAGGGGATCGAGCACCTGCGCGCAGCGCAGGCGCGCGGGCAGGGTGTCATCCTGCTCACCGCCCACTTCACCTCGATGGAGATGGCAGGCCGCGCGCTCCTGTTCGTGGCACCGGTCGGCTTTCTTTATCGCGAGACTAAGAATGAGGTACTGGCCTACGCTCTCAAGCGCTTTCGCGTCGGCTATGGCGGTCATCCCATCCCGAAAGACGACATTCGCGCGTTCGTCTCGGCGCTCAGGCGTAACGAGTGCGTCTGGTATGCGCCGGACCAGAGCTATCGCAAGAAAGGCGCGCAAATGGTGCCCCTCTTCGGCATCCCCGCTGCCACCAATACCTTGACGTCGCGCCTCGCGCGCATGACCGGTGCCACGGTGCTGCCCTACTTCTTCCACCGCCTCCCCGGCACCCAGGGCTACCGCGCCGTCATCCACCCGCCGCTCGAGAATTTCCCGAGCGACTGCGCAGCGCAAGACACCGAGCGTTTCAACCACATGATCGAGGCCCAGGTACGACGCGCGCCCGAGCAGTACCTGTGGATCCACCGCCGCTTCAAAGGCCTCACCAACGATTATCCGGACTACTACGGCCGGCAGGCGCCGCGACGGGCGTGAGCGCCGTCGCCTCGCAAAATTATGACCTGCTGGTCATTGGCGGTGGCGTCAATGGTACCGGCATCGCGCGCGATGCCGCCGGCCGCGGGCTCTCGGTGGTGCTCTGCGAGCAGGACGACCTCGCCGCTCACACCTCCTCCGCCAGCACCAAGCTCATCCACGGCGGACTGCGCTACCTGGAAGACTTCCATTTCCGACTGGTGCGCAAGGCGCTCAAGGAGCGCGAAGTGCTGCTGGCCGCCGCGCCGCATATCATGCGCCCGCTGCGTTTCGTCATGCCGCACGCCGCACACCTGCGCCCGACATGGATGATCCGTGCGGGACTGTTTCTGTACGACCATCTCGCCGCGCGCCGCCGCCTGTCGGCATCGGCGGCGATCGATCTGCGTACCCATATCGCCGGCGCACCGTTGCGGGAAAGTTATCGGCACGGGTTCGTCTACTCCGACGGCCGCGTGGATGATGCGAGGCTCGTGATGCTCAACGCACTCGATGCCCAGGCCCGCGGCGCCACGATCCACACCCGCACCCGCTGCGAGCGGCTGACGGGCGAGCCGCCGTGGTGGCGCGCCACGCTTGCCAGCCCGGCAGGTCGGCGGGAGGTGCGCGTGCGCGCAGTCGTGAACGCGACCGGCCCCTGGGCAGGCCGCTTCGTGGCGGAGGCGACCCCGTTGCGCACGGCGCATCAGGTGCGCCTGGTCAAGGGCAGCCATGTTGTGGTGCCGCGCCTGTTCGCACACCGCTTCGCCTACATTTTCCAGAATGAGGACCGGCGGATAGTGTTCGCCATCCCGTACGAACAGGAATTCACGCTGCTCGGCACGACCGACGTCGACTTTCACGGCGACCCGGCGTCAGTCACGATCGAGCCAGCGGAGATCGCCTACCTGTGCGCACTCGCCAATCGCTACTTCAAACAGCCGCTGACGCCTGCCGAGGTGGTTTGGAGTTACTCCGGGGTGCGGCCGCTGCTTGCCGACGAGGCGAGCGATCCGATGAGCGTGACCCGCGATTACGCCCTCGAGCTCGAGCGTCAGCCCGCGCCCATGCTCTCGGTCTTCGGCGGCAAGCTCACCACCTACCGGCGTCTCGCCGAGGATGCGGTCGACCTCGTCAGCACCGCGCTCTCAAGGCGTCGTGCGCGCTGGACCGCCGGCGCGTTACTGCCGGGTGGAGATCTGCCTCACGGCAGCCTCGCCGTGTTCCTGCGGACGCTCGCGCGGCGCTATCCGTGGCTCCCGGACGCCCTGCGGCTTCGTTATGCGCTCGCCTACGGCACACGGATCGAGCGTGTGCTCGGTAGCGCCGCCTCGCTCGGTGGCCTCGGCGAAGAGATCTTGCCGCAGCTCTACGAGAACGAGCTCGAATACCTGTATCGCGAGGAATTCGCACACAGCGCGCAAGACATTCTGTGGCGTCGCTCCAAGCTCGGCTTGCACCTCGCCAAGGGCGACGTCAGTCCGCTCGAACGCTGGCTCGCTGCGCGCGAGCGCGCGAGCGCGCCGCGTCGCACCGCGCCGACAGCGACGCTGTGACCGGCATCGCGGTTTTCGCGCGCGGTGGCCGCGGCGGCGGCAACGGCGTGTGCCCGCGTGTTAGCGTGGCCCTCCAGCTCATCGCCGCGCCTGCCATGCTGCTGCCCGATTCCGTGCTTGCCGCCATCATCGCCGGAACCGCGACGCTCTCCGCGTCGTTGGTGCAGCTGCGTAGTGCGCTGCTGCGGCACGGATCCGGCCGCGGCGCGAGCGCAGCGCTGCGTCGCCCGAAGCGGCTGCAGTTCCTGATCCTTGGTGTGGTCGTGGGTGCCGCGGCGCTGGCCGGCTTTGCGCTCTCACAGTGGCTCACGAACGGCGAGCGTGCCGCGCAGGCCCTCATGCAGCGCGAGCTGCAGGCACGCGTTGCCGAGATCAGCCGCACCGCCAGCGTGCTCGAGCGCACTCGCGGAAGCGAGCGCGCCGAAATCGAGAGCGGCGTGCTGCGCAGGCTGGGCGCCGACGGGGTGATCGTGATCGCCACTGTTGGCGCCTGTAGTCTGCCCACACCGACGGCAACCGCTTCGCCTGCAGGTGGGTGCGCCGAGACGGACGCCAGCCGGCTCACACTGTGCGCAACGATCCCGGGCAATGCCATGGTCACGGAGGTCGCCCTCTTCAGCCGGGCCGCCGATTCCAACGCAGCCTGGAGTGCCAGCCGCTTTCTGCCCGGCCAGGAGTCCGGCCAGGCGCGCTTCGCCGCGGAGTATTCACAGAGCGCTCCGGAGGGGGGCGTCCGCCAGGTGTGTCAGGGCTTCTCGCATTGGTCCGATCGTGCCCGGATGGTCCGGGTGATCGTGCACTACTCCCTGCAGGCGTGAACTGCGCATAATTCACTCCCGCGAGCGTTGCCCCGGGGGAAGTGTTGATCTCACCGCCGCGTCCGACCGCGCCCGCGCGCTCAGCGACCATGCTGATCGTGCTGGCGCTTAGCCCGCTGTGGTTGAGTGGCATCTGCGGCCGCAGCCTCTGGACGCCTGATGAACCGCGCGAGGCCGACATCGCGTGGCGCATGAGTCACCAGGGCGATTGGACTCTGCCGCAGCTCGCCGGCCGACCGTTTCTCGAAAAACCCCCTCTCTCTTACTGGATGTCGGCTGCATCGCTGTCAGTGTGGGGTGATTCAAGTGCCGCGGCACGCGCTCCCAACCTGCTCTATGCAGCAATCGCCGCGGTGTCGCTCGGCCTGCTGACCCTCTCGATGGGCACCGACCTCGCCGCCGCAGTCATTGCCGCGATCGTCGCCATGAGTGCGCTCATCGCGTTTCGCGTCAGCGTCTGGCTCGCGCCCGACGCCGGACTGCTGGCCGGCTGCAGCCTCGCGTTGCTTGGCGCGTGGCGCGGCTACCGCGCGGCGCCGGGCGTGCGCAAGGCAGCCGGCTATACGCTGATGCACTTCGGCGCAGCGATGGGTTTCATGGCCAAGAGCGCCCCGGGATGGCTGGTCCCCGCGCTCGCGCTGCTCGCACTCATCGTCTGGGAGCGACGCTGGTCGGAGCTGCGCCGGTGGGAGCTGTACGCGCCCCTGACACTTCAGGCACTGCTCATCGGCCCGTGGGTGCTCGCGGTCGCACATTCCGCGCGCGGCGCCGAGGCATTGCGCACGCTCTTCTGGAATAACGTGCTCGGACGCTTCACCCATGTGAGCGCCACCGCCGACCTCGACTACACGCGCGGGCATCACAACTTTCCCGGCAAATACGTCCTGGAGCTGCCGCTCTACCTGCTTCCCTGGACACCAGTCGTAGCGGCGGCTGCCGTGCGCTCGCTCAGGTGGATACGCGAGGTCGGCGCGCAGGGAACGTCGTGGCGCTTCGCGCTCGCGGCGGGTGTGCCTTTTCTGGCGTTGCTCTCGCTCGCGGCCACCGCGCGCGATATCTACGCGGCGCCGGCGACGCTCGCGGCCGGCGCGCTCACGGGACTCTGGGCTCACGAGATGCAGCGGACGCCGACCCGGCTCGATCAACTCGCGCTGCGCTCGAGCCGCTGGCTGATCGCCGTGCTGACCGGGGCTCTCGCGGCCGGAATGCTGGTGCTGGCTGCCGCCGGCACTGCGTCGGTGGCAGCCTGCAGCGTCGCAGCTGTCGCGGCGATTGCCGCCGTGTACCTCGCTCTGTCACGCGCCGCCCATGCGCAACGCGTCGGCCGCTTTCAGCACAGTCTCGGCTGGGCATACGCCGGCTACGCCGCCGCGCTCGTGATCATTGCCGTCGTAGTGTTTCCGGTGGTAGATCGCTGGCAGGATCTCCCCGCCCTCGCGCGGCGCATCCACGCGGATACCGCCGGAGAGAGTCTTGCGTTGCTCGATCCTGACGAGACGACGATCGCGATGCTCGACCATGGTCTCGAAACGCCGGTTACGTTGCTCGCGAGTGCCGCGCAGGCTGACGATGCCGGCGGCGGGCGGGCAGCGCTCCCCAACCTCGCGGCGCTCGGGGCTCAGCCAGCCGGCTCTGCGCCGCAGCTCGTCAGTACCTGGTTTGCCTCCCGCGATAGTGGGGCACGCGTGCTGGTCCTGCTGCCGGGTCACGCGCCGGGCGCACTCACTCACTGGCTCCAGCGTTTTCACCACCTCGACCCGCCTGGCGACGGTGTGGCCGCAAGTCTCATTGCCTCCGGCACCGCGAAATTGATCGAGCGCTACGAGCTGCCTCAGGGCAGACGGTATGCGCTTCTCGGGCCCCCGCACACCCCCTAAGGGAAAAACGAATGTCGCAACATGCTGCTGACCTTTCGCGCAACCTGCGCAATCGCCACATCCAGCTCATCGCCATCGGCGGAACGATCGGGGTGGGACTGTTCCTCGGATCGGCGAAGGCGATCCATAACGCTGGACCGGGACTGCTGCTCGCCTACGCGCTCGGCGGCATCGCGATCTTCTTCATCATGCGGGCGCTCGGGGAACTCCTCACCTACCGCCCGGTCGCCGGTTCGTTCGCTACCTATGCGGAAGAGTTCTGCGGACCTTTCGCCGGTTTCGCAACCGGCTGGTCGTATTGGTTCATGTGGATCGCGACGGTGATGGCGGAGCTGACTGCCATCGGCGTCTACGTACGCTATTGGCTCCCGGAAGTCCCGCAGTGGCTGCCCGCGCTGATCGCGCTGCTCGTTCTGTATGGCGCAAATCTGCTCGCGGTGCGGGCGTTCGGCGAGCTGGAGTTCTGGTTCGCGCTCATCAAGGTCGTCACCATCGTACTTCTGATCGTCGCCGGGCTCGCGGTGATCCTTTTCCATGTCGGAGATCTCGGCGCGAGTGCCAGCTTCAGCAATCTCTGGTCACACGGTGGCTTCCTGCCCTACGGCATCGGTGGGGTGCTGCTCACCATGCAGATCGTGATGTTCGCTTACAACGGGGTCGAGCTGATCGGCGTCACCGCTGGTGAAGCGCGCGACCCGGGAATCGTCCTGCCGCGCGCGACCAACGGCATCATCGCGCGAATTCTGATCTTCTACCTTGGCGCGCTCGCCGTGATCATGGCGCTGGTGCCGTGGGACACCCTGAGTCCGAGCGTCAGCCCGTTCGTGTTCGTCTTCGAGAAGCTCGGCGTCCCCGGCGCAGCCAGCATCATCAACCTCGTGGTGATCACCGCTGCCAGCTCCTCGTGCAACAGCGGACTCTTCAGCACCGGGCGCATGCTCTGGTCACTGGCGCAGCGCGGTCAGAGCCCGCGCGCCTTCGCGGCGTTGAGCCGTCAGCACGTGCCGGCTGCGGGCATTCATGCGTCGGCGGCCGTGATGCTGGTCGGAGTGGTACTCAATTACATCGTTCCGGAGCGAGTCTTCACCTGGGTCACGAGCGTTGCGCTCGTCGGAACCTTCTGGACCTGGGGCGTCATCCTGGTCTCACATCGTAACTACCGCCGTGCGGTACGAGCCGGCAAAGTCGCGGCGTCGCCGTTTCGCATGCCCGGCGCGCCGTTCGCCAACTGGGCGGTGCTCGCGTTCCTGGTTGCCGTGAGTGCTCTGCTGTGGCGCGACCCGGACACCCGCGTCGCGCTGTTCGTCGCCCCGGTGTGGTTCGCACTGCTCGGCATCGGCTATGCGCTGGGCGCGTCCGGTCGCGCTACCCCTGTCGCAGCGGCAGAAGCAGCTGCGCGAGCCGGCCCGGACCGATGATCGCGATCAGCACCGCGTAGCCGAAAGTCAACACTGCGATCACACGAGCGAGACACTCCCAAAGCGGCAGCCCGCTGAGCTGGCGTACTACGTAGGTGAGATAAGCGCTCTCGAGGGCGAGCATCACCAGCAGCACCGTCACCGGGTCGGCGCCGAGCGGCTGTGGCACCGCCAGATCGAGCAGGGGCAGCGCCGCCCAGAGGATCGTCGTCGTGCCGAAGGCGTACATTCCGAGGACGTAGATCTCAGCGAGGTTGTAGCGACCCGGACGAAACATCACGCGCCATAGCGTCCCCATCCAGAAAATACTGAGGACCTTGAGGGCGAGTACGCCGTTGAGCCTGCCGAGCCAGAGCCAGCCGAATGCCGAGGTGCGCTCGAGGAGAGGCGCAAGCCAGTGAGTGAAGGCCGTCACGAGCAACTGCGCGAACAGTGCGCTGATCAGATAGTGAATCGGGTCGAGGTAGCCGGCGCGGCGGCCGGCGAGATAGTCCTTCATCAGCACGGCCGGTTCGCGCAGCAGTCGCCACAGCGTGGCCGCGAATGCCGCGTCGAAACGGTACACGCGCCGCAGGACGTCGAGCACGAGACCTGCGACTGTCAACCGTCCCTCGAGTCGCCGCTGCCCGCACGCGGCGCAGTACTCCCCCGTCAGACTAGCGCCGCAACTCGCGCAGCGTAGCGGAGGTTCCACGCGAGCGCGCTACTTAAGCGGCTCGCCGCTGCCGATCATGCCGCCACCATCGATGATCAGCGTCTGCCCGGTGATGAAGCCGCCGGCCCGCGAAGCCAGCAGCACCGCGGCCCCCGCAACGTCGTCGGGATCGCCGAGGCGGCGCAGTGGATAGCGACTCGCCAGCGCGGCAGCCCGCCCGGGGTCAGCCCACAGCGCCCTGGAGAAGTCCGTCTTGATGACCCCCGGAACGATGCAATTGACGCGGATGTTGTGCTGTCCCCATTCGACCGCGAGATTCCGCGCGAGCTGCATGTCGGCCGCCTTGGAGATGCCATAGGCGCCGAGCATCGCCGTGCCGAGGAAGCCGCTGACCGACGAGACGATGATGACCGCCCCGTCCTTGCGCTCAGCCATTGCCGGCAACGTCATGTTGCACAGCCACAGCGTGCTCAGCACGTTGTTGTGCATGATCTTGCCGAACGCCTCGTCCGAGATCCGGGCGAGCGGACCGAAGTGCGGATTGGTCGCCGCATTGCACACGACGACGTCGATGCGAGCCCATTGCGCGAGCGTCGCATCGACGAGCGCCTGCAGCTCATCCCGGTGCCCTACGTGGCAGGCGTGCGCCATTGCGGTCCCGCCCGCTGCGCGTATCTCGCCCGCCACCACCTCGCAGCTCTCGGCCTTGCGGCTCGAAATCACGACGCGCGCGCCATGGCGCGCCATCTCCACGGCAATGGCCTTGCCGATGCCGCGGCTCGAGCCGGTGATGAGGGCAACCTTGCCCGTTAGATCGAACAGACTCATGCGCGCGCTCCCGGCGGTCGATCCGCACCGCATTCTGCCCGATTCCCAAATCGGCGTGGATTACCACTAAGATCTCACTGCCGCGCCCGTAGCTCAGTTGGATAGAGCATCAGGCTTCGAACCTGAGGGTCGGGAGTTCGAATCTCTCCGGGCGCGCGGACTTACACGCGCCGCGTGGTGAATATTCTGGCGGTGAATATTCTAGGCTCGCAAGCACCCCTTCAGCCCGCCACGGACCAGTCAAACAAATAGCGCTGCTATTTCCCCCGTCGCAGCTGTGCTGCGGCGGCAGGCTTCACCTGCGAGCTAGTTTGCTTCGCAACCGACGCGTATTTCCCCAGCAGATCCTCGAGCGCTTCCCGCAGGTACGCGGCCTGCGGCACGCGAGTGAGTTCACTTAACCGCCGTAGCTGGGTCACGGTTTCCGAATCGTAGTACCCCAGCACCTGAGTGCGATTGCCTTTGGACTTACTGACCACTACGATAGCCTACTAGTAGGGAATATACGACGATATTACACGTTATAGGAGGAATCAAACATGACCGTTTGGGTACTGATGATCTGGCTGAACGCCAACGGGGTGAGTTTCCCGGCCGAGGCGTATACGTCCGCGGCAGCATGCTCTACCGCCGGGCAGCACGCGGTTGCCGCTCACCGGATCGCCACTAGCGAGGCATTTACCTGCCAGCCTGTGCAGCTATCCGGCCCGCGGGCATAGGCTCCCCCCGTATGTCAGAAGATCTTGGGCAATACAGCCCTGCTTGGCAGGGATGGCGGATAGATGCAGGCCAACTTATCTCTCCTGATGGCCGTAAGGCCAGGGACCGCGCACTCTTCTTGCTACGCCGGCTGCTGCGGGAGATTAGAGCACTGCGCAGGCAGATAGCATGAGTCTACTTGTCGCAGTGCTGTTGCTCGGCAACCTCAGCGACGCTGCCAGCCCGCCCACGGGTCGGGCTATGCCACCCTGCATTCGCCCGATGATGACGGGGGATCGCCCGCATGAGTGCAGCCGCGAAGGCAGCATAATCCAACCTCCGCGCAAGGACGGCCGTAGCGGTCACCGTCGGCCCGCCTGAGCGGGCCAAGTCGCCGGCAATAGCCGGCTTCCGCCCTCCTTGGGCCTAGGAAGACGCCGGTTCTGAGGCAGCGGGCGTTCCGCCTCCATCCGCGCCAAGTTTTAAACTCGACGAGACGGTATTCCAGTCGCCGGATCGTGCAGCTTGTTCTATTTGCTGTGCCCGTGCGTACACCTGTGCGTACTTGTCCGCGCCGAGGCTTTGCTGCAGGAAGTATGCGTAATCTGCATTAGCCGGACACGCCCCGCTGACCTTGCAATTAGCAAACGAGTTTTCGGGATTCGCAGCGGAGCAGTCTCGGCCCAAGTCACAGGAGGCCAGTGCCAACGCAATCCCATTCAGCGGATCGTCGAAGTAACGGCCATCGGACATCAGCGTGCCAGCGTAGTAAAGCGCGTCCGGATCGCCCGACTCAACGGCTGCCCGCAACTGTGTGTCTGCGGACTTAAGCTGATCACTCTTTTCTGCCGCAGACATACGCGGCGTGACTAAGACTTTGGCGATGGCGTCGCTCGCTGCCCGCACCTGCGCAAGGGGGTCCCCGAGATCCAATGCTTGCTGCTGCCAGTAGGCGGAGCGATAACCGCCGTTGCGTTGCGGCAGAGCCGCGAGCGGGTCGTCGTTTGCCAGACCCAAACAGCGCCGGGTTTTCTGCTCTAGCAAATCCCGCGTCCACTGGGGCGCGTTCGGCATGCTGGCGAGTTCCTGGTTCAACTGCGCATCAGGGTCCGCAACTCCGTGGTAGGTCTTCATGACCAGCGCGCAGGCGCTGAGCACTTCGCCGATGTACCAGTTCGCGCGAGCATCGCCCGCCTCCGCTGCCGGCAGTGCCTCCTTCACGAAGCTCAGGTAATCCTTCGATGCGCGGAACTTGATCGTCCAATCACTCGGCGATAGCTCAGCCTTTGAAGTGCCGGTTGTCATCCGAGCGTGCGCAGAAAGAGAAGAGGCCGCCTCACTTTTGACTTTAGTGCTTGCGACGCTAACAGTGCTTCTAGCATCAGTTGACGGGGTCCTCTTTTCAATCAAGGACGACAGGAGGAGAACCCCAGCTACGAGCCCCGCTAGTGCCACTACTGCGATCTTGCTTCGCGTGTTCATTGAGTTTCCTCCAAAAGCTACGGACAGGCGACAAAGCCACTCCAAGTGGAGGTCTCGCCGTCAGAAGTAACGAAAGAGGGCTGCCTGAGTCGCGATTCCGCGAAGGGATCGCTAACACACCTGAAGACGAGAGGGACAAGAGACATGGGGGCTAATCGTGTTTCTTACGGAAGAGGAAGTACGAAGTCTGACAGGATATGTCAGGCCATCAGCGCAAGTGCGATGGTTGCGGGATCATGGCTG